>Ga0193717_1000013_pt1 | contig 256737 bp, 233 predicted proteins | sample U2c2metaG_FD_145900 | JGI IMG/M metagenome (GOLD analysis project Ga0193717, IMG submission 145900) | Soil microbial communities from a riparian zone of the East river system, Colorado, United States - U2c2 | ecosystem: Environmental > Terrestrial > Soil > Riparian zone | place: USA: East...
AACCGGGCCTGTTGCGCTGAGCAATGAAGATGTGCTGGCCACACTTTCTGCATTTTCAGCAGAGGTGATTGTTGAGGCGATTAAAAGATGTTTTGGAGATAAAGCTGCTCCGGTGATTTACCTGAGCGGTGGCGGAATGCACAACCCGCTGCTGACAGAACGGCTAAAAAAAGGGCTGCCTGATGCGGCTTTTCTTTCAACGGATGATCTGGGGATTAACCCGGATGCTAAAGAGGCCGTGCTTTTTGCATTGCTGGCCAATGAAACGCTGGTTGGCGGGACTGTAGATTTTGGGGACCGTGAAGGAGTCCCTTCGACAACAATGGGCAAGATTTCTTTGCCTTTTTAGTAAGTGGGCAGCCAATGTTAACTTTATGGGGTGTAAATATTAAGCTTTTGATTATGTCTGCCTAAAAGGTATATTTAAGTAATCAAAACCTTAACATATGAAAATACTTTACGCTATGTGGCATCCGGTAAACAGGCTTGTTTTATGGGTGCCAATTTTATTTCTGCTTTTTGCAGTCTCTGCAGATGCGCAAACTAAGCAGTACATTTTAAGCGGGCGGGTTACGGAAGGGAGCTCTCAGGTAGGCATACCAGGGGTCGTAGTTAAAGTGCAGAATACAAATTTCGCGGTTGCGACGAGTAGTGAGGGAAAATTTAACCTGCCGGCTAACCTGAGCTCGGGAACCTACCAGATTGTGTTTTCTTCTATCGGTTTTAAAACCCAGACCAAGACCGTGCAGCTCGGCACTGGTGTTCAGGTAGTGGTTAACGGTGAGCTAACCGCAGACAATATTGGCCTGGATGAGGTGATCATTACCGGTACTTCGCAGGGAACTACCCGGAAGCAAATGGGCAGTTACGTGAGTTCTGTAAAGGGGGATGATCTGTTAAAAGCGCCCAGCGGAAATGTGCTTGCCGCTTTACAAGGCAAGGCCCCTGGCGCACAGATCAGTCAGAATTCCGGCGACCCGGCGGGAGGGATGTCAGTCAGATTACGCGGGCTGAGTTCTTTAAATTCAGGCTCAGATCCGCTATATATTATTGACGGGGTTATTGTAAATAATGCTACAGCCCGTGTAACCAATACCTCAGCCAACTACGACGGAGGTGGCAGTGGTACTGGAGGCAATGGAACCTTCGTCGGGGCTATTGGTCAGAACAGGATGGTCGACATTAATCCAAACGACATTGAGCGTATTGAGGTTTTAAACGGTGCTGCTGCTGCTGCCATTTATGGTTCCAGAGCAAACGCAGGGGTTATCCAGATCTTTACGAAAAGAGGGATGAGCGGCAAGCCTGTTGTTAGTTTATCTTCCAGTTTTACAACCAGTCATTTGCGTAAGCAGCTGGAAGTGAACCGGTCACCCGTTAAATTTGGGGATCCTAAGCTGCCTGTTGATGCTTTTACCCAGGATGTGATACAAACGGTGACGATACCCCCGGCAACTGTGCCTACATTATATACTACTACCGTACCGGTAAACAGGTACGATTATCAGGATTATATATTTCAATCGGCTGTCGGTACAGACAATACTGTATCTGTTGCAGGAGGAAGTGATAACACTAAATTCTATACTTCATTAGGTTATTTCTCTAACCAGGGGATCATTAAAAATACGGACTTCAAAAGGTATAACATGCGGGCAAACCTGGACCAGAAAATTACAGACTGGGCTAAACTTACTGCTGGATTTAATTATATTCATAGTGATGCAAATGAAAAGCCCGATGGCAACTCATTTTTCTCACCTATGAATTCGATCACGATCATTGGTAACTTTCATGACATCTTTGCGCGGGATGCCCTGGGTAATTTAAAAGCCGTTGGAGAACGGGGAAGGGTGAACCCGGTGTCGGTAATTGAGGACATTAAGCAGCGCCAAACGGTTAACCGTGTCATTGCCAATGCAAAACTTGTATTGAACCCTGTTAAAAATCTGACTGTCGATTATACCATTGGAGTGGACAATACCATCCAGAATGGAACTACTTTTATACCGCCTTTCGCTTATAACGTGAGCACGGGTTTTTATGGAGGCGGGCCCAGCCTGGACCCAAGTCTAAATGGTTATGCAAGCGCAGCTAACGCTACAGCTACCCTGTTTAATCATGAGCTGAACCTTACTTATGATGCAAAACTATCTGATGTTTTGCTGTCTACCACTCAGCTGGGCGGTTCTTATCAATATGAAAAAAATAATTATTTATTGTCTAACGGACGTGGACTTGCGCCTTTTATAGAAAGTGTAGAGGGGGCCAGCACCATCCTGCCTAACGCCGACAGGCGTTTGCAGCAATCCATAAGCGGAGCATACCTGCAGCAAAATTTTAAATACAAAGACCATTTGTTTGTAACGGGCGCAGTACGTGTGGATCAGTCGACCGTTTTTGGTGAAAAAAACCGGACTAAGGCATACCTAAAAGGAAATGCCAGCTATGTCCTTTCATCGGCTGAATACTGGAGTGGTTTGGGTGTATCCGATTGGTGGGATACTTTCAAAGTCAGGGCCGCTTATGGGCAATCGGGTAATCTAACCGGAATTGGGCCATATGAGCGTTTTAACCAGTATCTTTCTTCTTCTTATCTGGGCAGGACTTCGCTGGTGTCCAAAACCCAGCTGGCAAATACTGACGTCGCCCCGGAAAGGCAGACTGAACTGGAGCTTGGAACAGACCTGTCGTTCTTTAAAAACAGGCTTGGCCTGGTGTTCAACTGGTACGCCAAAAAGGTTGATGAGCTGCTTGTTCCGGTTGTTATTGCGCCAACAACAGGTTATATCAGCCTATTGCAAAATAACGGTTCCTTAAAAAATAAGGGAATAGAGATTATGATTACCGGAACTCCTGTTGTAACGAATAGTTTTAAATGGAATGCCTCGTTTATTTTCAACCGCAACAGGAATAAAGCTGAAGGCACCGGTGCTTTACAATTGATTACTACAAATCCCGGCGCTCCGGTTGCCGTCATCGACGGTGAACCTGCTGGTGTATTTTATGGTACCTTTTTTGCCAGAAATCCGGATGGAAGCTTGTTAACTGATGCTGCAGGAATCCCTCAACTGGAACGGGGCATTCAAAATTCCACCACGACCTACACACCTCAGCGGGGTGCAAATGGTCTGCCTACAGGAACTACCCTGCGTAAGGTTATTGGTGACCCGAACCCTGATTATACCGGGTCATTTGTAAATGATTTTTCTTATAAGAAACTAGGACTGCATATTCAGCTGGATGCTTCGGATGGTGCAGATGTATGGAATGCCGACTGGCGCACCCGTCAGGGTGTAGGCGGCGGTAAGGTGGCCGAGCAGGAACAGATGGGCCTTTTGCCGCGTGGTTATGTAGCAGGCGTATATGCTACCGAAGAATGGCGGATTGATGATGGTTCTTATGTGAAGTTAAGAGAGGTGTCCTTAAGTTATAATGTCGGGAAGGTGAAATTCATGCAGGATCTCACGATCAACCTGAGCGGAAGGAATCTGGTTTCCTGGGACAACTACAAAGGATACGATCCTGAATTGAACTCAGGTGGACAATCCACCCTTCTCAGGAACATCGACTTTGGACCTGTGCCAATTCCGAGGACCTTTAGTTTAGGTGTACGTGCTAAGTTTTAAATTAATTAAGGACAAAAATACATTCTGATGAAAAGAAATTATATATATAAAATAGTAAGCACCTTATTGGTGTTGGTTATGATAACTTCCTGCAAAAAAGAGTACAGAGATCCATCGGGTGCAAATGCGGATGATGTGCTGACCACGCCAAAAGGTTTGACGGGAGTAGTGGTAGGCCTGCAAAAAGTCTATTCGGTAGGCCGGCTCGGGGTGTACTTCAATTCGGTTTCCACTGCCGGCTTCGTTACCAACGAAATCATGCTTATGAATTCAGGAAATATACCGGAATTGCAGCTGTTCACTGGCGGTAATAGCGTGGATGGCACGAATAATATTTTAACAAATTTATGGACTTACAGCAATAAGATCATTTTTGACGCAGATAATGTGATTAATAATGCTGCAAATCTGGGTGACAAGAATTATGCTTCAGGGTTGATCGCATACGCAAGTATATTTAAGGCCTTAGCGTTAGGTAATTTGTCTCAGTACTGGGAAAATATACCTTCCGGGATTGGACAAAATGTGACTTTCATAGGACGGGTTGAAGGATTCAATAGAGCTATTGCGGTAATAGACAATGCGCTTTCTGTAATTACGGCCAATAACATCAGCGCCGGGTTTTTAAGTAATGTGCCTGCTGGAATTGACATACAGAATACTTTATATGCTTTAAAAGCCAGATATGCGCTTTTTGCAGGAAATTATTCCTTAGCCCTGACAGCTGCGAATAGCGTTGATCTGACTAAAAAATCAACTTTCAATTTTGACGCGCAGACGTTGAACCCAATTTTTGAGATCGCGACTTCTACCAATAACGTGTTCCAGCCAACCAATGCCAATCTGGGATTGACAGGTGCCTACACTCCTGATGCGGCAGATAAGCGGCTTCCTTTTTACACCGTGCCAAATGCGACCGCACCTACTGCCCGTTTAGGTGGCTTTGGATTGACGAGTACCACTGCTATACCGGTCTATTTGCCCGGCGAGGTCACTTTGATCAAGGCTGAGGTTTATGCCCGTCAGGCTACGCCGGATCCGGTGAATGCATTGATTGAGCTGAACAAGGTGGTGACCAAGCAGCCCGCAGCCGATCCTTTTGGTGTTGGGGCAGCTTTGCCACCAGTAGTTGGCGCTTTGACTCCTGCGCAGATCCTGCCGTTGATCTATAAACACCGGAGTATTGAGCTGTATCTGTCAGGGTTAAAACTGGAAGATATGAGAAGGTTTGGGTTGCCAAATGGTGACCGGAAGCGGAATTTCTTTCCATATCCGTTTACTGAAAGGGACAACAATATAAATACTCCGGCTGATCCGGCTTTCTAATAGAGATCTGGTGTGACACTAGAGGATAAAAAGAGGGGAAGCCAACGGCTTCCCCTCTTTTTATTACAAAATCTGTAAGTTTTTGACTTTATAGGTAGCTAATGCAGGGTCATCTGCTGAGAGTTCGGTAACCAGGTAATGTATGTTTTCCAGTGTGGCTACTTTGAGCCGCAATGAGATGTCAAGCTTTTCCGAAATACAAAGTATCGCGGTTCTTTTAGATGCGTTGAGCATTGTTTTCTTCAACTGGTTGATCTCCCAGTCGGTGTCGGTAAGGCCGTCGGCAGGGTGCAGCGCACTTGTGCCCAGCAGGCAAAGGTCGGGGCTGATCTCTGAAAGCTGGTTGATCACATGGCCGCCATAGGTGACCTGGGAGTTTTTAGAGAACAGGCCTCCAATGAGGATCACTTCTATTTTGGCGTATTTAGCCAGTTCAATGGCTACAAAGGGGCTGATGGTGAAAAAAGTGGCATGCAGATTTTCAGGAAGCTGTTTGGCCAGCTCTATAATCGTGGTGCCGCCGCCGGTCAGTACCACCATGCCATCTTTTATAAGAGATATTGCCTTTTTGGCGATGCTGATCTTGGCGTCTTTTGCATAGACGGTGCTGTCATCGAATGAGGATTGGTAAGATTTGGAAAGTGCCCCACCATGGACCTTAATCAACTGGTTGCTGTCTGAAAGCTCCTGCAGGTCGCGCCTGATGGTGTCTTCTGAGACGTTTAGCAATTGAACAAGATCAGAAGTAAGCACGCGGTTGTGCAGGTTGATCTGGCGCATCACAAAATCATGGCGTTCCTTTTTAAGCATCGGTTTAATTTTTGGCTAAAATAAATAAAAAACGGTCGAAAAAACGCTATGCGTGTTTTTGCAGGTTTTTGCAGTATTTATTTCTGTGTAGCATAAAAATAGTAGATTATTTTGTAAAATAGTGAAAAACTTTTATGATATTTACTAGAGCTTTGATTTTTATGCGTGTAAGTGCAGGATTTTAAATCAAGGAAACTAAACAAACTTAAATTCTTAAACCAAAACAAGCTTTTATGAAAAGAAAACTACTATTACTTTTTATGGGCATTTCCTTGTTGCTGACGCAGGCATTTGCGCAGCAGGTTACGGTGACCGGTAAGGTAACTTCGCCCGATGGGCTGCCGGTGCCAGGGGCATCTGTAAAAATCAAAGGAAATCAGAGCGGTGCTCAAACCGGGGCATCAGGAACTTATTCCATCAGCGCGAAACAAGGCGATGTGCTGGTCTTTTCTTTTATCGGGAACGTAACACAGGAAAAAGCTGTGACCGGAAATGTAATTAATGTGGTATTGCAGGAGGATAACAAGTCTTTGAATGAAGTCGTTGTTACCGCATTGGGTCAAACAGTGAAGCAAAGATCGCTGGGTACATCTCAACAAACAGTTAAAGGAGCGGATATTGCTCAAACACAACGCGAAAACTTCGTTAATGCCTTGCAGGGACGGGTAGCCGGTGTCGAGGTGACGAGTTCATCCGGTGTCCCGGGATCCTCATCATCTATTACGATCAGGGGTGTCAGTTCGATCAGCGGCAGCAACCAGCCACTGATGATCGTTGACGGATTGCCGATCGACAACAAGACGCTGAACACCTCCGCCTTCTTCTCAGAGATCAGCTCGAACACTTCGCAAGCCAACCGGACAGTCGACTTTACCAACAGGTCTTCAGATATCAACCCTGAGGACATTGAAAGTTTAGTTGTGCTGAAGGGTCCTGAGGCAGCTGCGCTCTACGGAATTGATGCGGCAAATGGCGCAATCGTGATCACCACAAAAAGAGGTAAATCCGGCCCGGGTGTTATTGACTATAGCAATAGCTTCAGGGTGGAAACGCCAAGAGGAAAACCAGAGATTCAAAGGCAATATGGTATTAGTGGTGTTGGAGCAAGCACCTTCCAGTATTTTGGCAACGAATATCCTGCCGGCACCCAGTTTTATGACAATATCGATGGGTTTTTTCAAACTGCTTTAACCCAGAAGCACAATTTGTCATTTAGCGGGGGCGCGGAGAAGCTTAACTACAGGGTTTCAAGTTCATTTACCAATCAAAATGGCGTAGTTCCCAATTCAAAATATGACAGGATTAACCTGACAGGCTCAACTCAGGCCACGCTAAACAGCTGGTTGAAAACAGATCTTTCGATGAGCTATGCCTATTCTAACAATGATCAGGCCCGTAAAGGCGTAGGCGGTCCATTGATTGGCCTGCTGGTGTGGCCGCAAACAGATAATGCAAAAGATTACCTGACGCCAGCAGGTACGCGGAGACGCCTGTCTACTCTTGGAGCCGGATCAGAAGTTGATAATCCGTATTTCAATATCAACAAAAATCTGAATAATTCTAAAACAAACCGCTTGATCTCAAATCTCGGATTGACAATTACTCCATTTTCATGGGGGCATTTCAAAACAAACATTGGGGTAGACAACTATACAAACACAACAATGATTGTCAGGCATCCTGAAAGCACTGCGGGGTTTGGGCCCAAAGGCATATTGGATATCGCAAATGATGTGGTACGTAATGTGAATATGCAGAATTTGTTTAACTTCAATACCGTTAAGTTTACTGAATCACTGTCATTTGATGCTACCATAGGCCAGTCGTTCCAGGATCTAAGGTCTAATACTGACGCATCTTACGGTGAAAATTTTTTAGATCCGGATTTTATTTCGGTAAATAATACCAATATCCGGAATGCCAGGAGTACATTGACCAGACGAAGACTGGTTAGTTTCTTTGGAAGGGCAACTTTGAATTATAATGATTATTTATACCTGACAGGAACGATGAGGAATGACAGAACTTCAACTATTCCAATAGACAGATATTCATTTTATTACCCTTCAGTATCAACAAGCTTTGTGTTTACGGATGTTCCTGCCTTTGCAGGTCTGAAGAAAATTTTTACCTCTGGTAAACTTCGGGCAGCTTATGCTCAGGTTGGTAAAGACGCGAGACCTTATGCGTATAATGCAGTTCTGGAATTTAAACCGACTGTTGGCGGTGGTTATGGTTATGGATTTACCGGACCAAATCTGAATTTGAAACCTGAATTTGCAAAATCATATGAATTTGGTACGGAGCTGGCATTTCTGAATGACCGTTTGGGACTTGATCTGACGGTTTACAGAAAGGAAACTACCGATCAGATTATAAATGACATCCGGGGAAGTTATGCAACTGGATATATTTTGTTTAATCTGAACGGCGGAAGTACCCGTAATCAGGGTTTAGAAATGACTTTGAGGGGAACGCCGGTAAAAGGGACAAACTTCACCTGGGACGTGCTGGCAAATTTTGAGAGTGCTAAAGGCGAAGTACTTGCATTACCGAATTCATTACCAGAAGCATACGTTTCTGATACCTGGTTGTTTGGAAATATAAGGGGCGGAAATTCTGTGGGTAAATCTACGAGATCTTTAACCGGATTTTTCTATTTGAAAAATAATACCGGCGATATACTCATAGATCCCACAACTGGTCTGCCGTTGAGATCGACCGTATTTATTGATGCGGGATATGACAGGCAGCCTGATTTTTCTATTGGACTAACTAATACTTTTAGCTTTAAAAACTTTTCATTTTCATTTCTTCTTGATATAAGAAAAGGTGGTGATATACTCAACGGTACGGAGCAGTTCTTGACCGCCCGGGGCTTAAGTATGCGCACCCTTGACAGAAACGAGCCTCGTGTAATTGCAGGTGTATTGAGAGATGGTCTGGAAAACTCGGCAAATCCTACAAAAAACAACATCATTGTCGTTCCAAGATACCAGAACGGGTATTATACAGACATTAGTGAAGAATTGTTCGTTGAAAAAGATATCAACTGGCTTCGGTTAAGAGATGTGACTTTCAGTTACAGGCTGCCTGCAAGCCTGCTTAAGAAGCAGAACTTTGTAAAAAACGCAAGCCTTTTTGTGACCGGGACAGATTTGTTTTTAATTACCAATTATTCTGGACTTGATCCGGTGGTGAACGGAAATAGCGCAGCAGTCGGTGGTTCTGGAGGTGTGGGTATCGACTATGGAAATTTCCCCATACCGATGGGCGTGAACTTTGGGATTAAAATTGGTTTATAATCAGGAGGAGATATTAAAATGAGAAAAATATATATGACATGTTTAGTTGCCTGCCTGGTTTTGGTAAGCAGCTGCAAGAAGTTTTTGGATGTTAACGAGAATCCAAATGCGCCCCAGGATGTTACAGCAAACCTATATCTGGCACCTATGCTGCACTGGATGGTTACAGATGCTGCATATGAGGGGCGTCACATAGGCAGGTATACGCAGAACTGGACCCTGCCGGCGGCGACACTTGGCACCTGGGACCGGATGGGCTATGATCCTGGTTCTGACAATGGAGCGCAGACCTTTAGGGATGTGTATTGGAGTTTAGGAAAGAATCTTATTGACATGATGACCAAAGCCGAGGCCGAGGAACGCTGGGATCTATTGGGGGTAGGTTACATCCTTAAGGCCTGGGGCTGGCAAACGCTGACTGATCTGCATGGAGAAATTACCATAAAGGAAGCATTTGTCCCTAATAAGACTGAGTTTGCTTATGACAGCCAGGAATTTGCTTATGAAGAGGTACGGAGACTGCTGGGTCTTGCCATTAGTAACCTGCAGAGAACTGATGGGGCTGTGGACGCTACATTTTTGAGTGTGGGCGATAAAATTTACAATGGTGACCGTACAAAATGGCTTAAATATGCTTACGGATTACTTGCTATTAATCTAAGCCATTATAGTAATAAGTCTGTGTATGATCCCAATGCGGTTATTGCTGCCGTTGACAAATCATTTGCCGGTAATGCAGATGATGCGCTTCTCACTTATGGCAGATTGGGAAATGACGATTCTAATTTTATGGGACCACGCCGTCAGAATTTCCAAAATTACAGACAGACACAATTTATAGTTGGGTTGATGAACGGAACACAGTTTGACAATGTAGTTGACCCCAGAATGACCAGAATGCTGGTTCCTGCACCTGATGGAGTATACCGCGGACTGGACGTAAATGTGGTTAATTACGGAGCACTTACAACTGCTCAAAGACCAAATAACATATGGGGGTACGATGCGAATATTACAGCAGGAAAACCGACAACTTATCTTTTTGATGATGTCTCAAGATTCCCTTCCATGACTTATTCGCAACTACAGTTCATCAAGGCAGAGGCAGCTTATAGAAAAGGAGACAAAGCAGTAGCTTTGGATACCTATAGAAATGCAATATCATCGCACATTGATTTTGTAAATGCGCGCAACAGCGATAACGGTCAGCTGCCATCTCAAATCACTTCATCAGAAAAAACGGCTTTTCTTAACAATACTGCAATAGTCCCTGTGCTTGCGTCTGATTTGACATTGTCTCATATTATGTCGCAAAAATACATTGCCCAATGGGGTTGGGGACATTATGAGACCTGGATGGACATGAGAAGATATCATTATACTGATGTTGATCCGGCGGCCAATGGTAAACAAATTTTCCGCGGCTTTGCTGTTCCAACTGGTTTATATGGAGATAACGGTGGAAAAGTAGTACAAAGGGTCAGGCTGCGTTATAATTCTGAATATGTTTGGAATAGGGCAAACCTGGATAAGATCGGTGGCCTTGCTGCTGATTTTCACACCGTACCACTATGGATTATTCAACCTTAATTACTCGCAAAATGAAAAGAAATTATATTTTAATCTTATTGGTCCTTGCTGCAGGTTTTTCATCTTGTAAGAAAAATGCCGTACAGGAAATCGATGCTCCGCCATCAAACGGAGCTTACATCCGTGGTTATAACTTTGCTGTTGGTGGTCCGAGCATAAATTTTTATGTCAATGACACTAAAATTTCAGCGGTCAATTCTACTACAGGAGCGGAGGCTCCAGCAGGCGTGGCCTACGCAGGTATATTCCCTGCTAACAATAGCTATGCACTGCTGAGCAGTATCGGGAATGTTGCCTTTAAAACAAAAATATCGTCTACGGCAACAGCAAATGCAAATGCCGTGATCGCAGATATTTCCGCTACTGTAGAAGCAGGTAAGTACTACTCCTTTTTTACAAGCGGGATCTATGATGCCGCCGCAAAAACTACATCAGGCTTCGTATTGGAAGATGTGTTCCCGGCCCCTGACACCGCAGCAGCCTATGTTAGGCTGGTAAACACCATTCCGAACGCGATCAATGGTTTTGATCTGAAGGCTGTAAATAAAACTACTGCTGCATCGGTCACTATAGCGCCTGTGACGGCGTATAAAAGTGCGTCAACCTATACAAAAGTTCCTAATGGGGTGTATAATTTAACTGCAGTTAGTACGAATACGCCAACCAATTATACCATTACAAGAGCGGATGTTTCCTTTTCGAAAGGATTTGTATACACTATTGCCGCACGTGGTAATGTGAATGTTGCGGCGAATCCGGGTTTGGATTTGACGAGAAACAGGTAAATAACAGAGGCCGGATCATTAATAAAATGACCGGCCTTTTTTTCTTTTTCAATTGTGGGTATCTTGCAGTACTAATTTTAAGAGGCAAGCATGAGATTTTTAAGTTTCTTGTTACTGGCGATCTTACCCTGTCTCACTTCAAATGCCGCAATTTTTACTGTGACGAGTAACTCGAATGATGGTGCAGGTTCGCTGAGACAGGCCATACTGGATGCAAATGCGAATGGGGCTGTGGCCGATCGTATTCATTTTGAACTGCCTGGTGCTGATGCGGTTGATATGGCGATAACGCTTACTGAAGAACTGCCTCCGCTGACCTCGAACCTTGTGATTGATGGTACCACACAGCCAACAGCTTTACTTGGAAGCCCAAGTATTAAGATCAGGCTTGTAAGAGGATCTGCAACCTGGTTTAGCGGACTGGTACTGGATGGGGTTTCTAATATTGAGATCTATGGCATCTATTTTAGTAATTTTCTTTCCCAGCGGAGCGCTCCTTCAGATGAGAGAAAGGCCGGGATTTTTCTGCGGAATGCTTCTCATATCAAAATTGGTGCGCCAAATAAGCAAAATGGTTTTGGAAATAATTACACTTCGGTTATTTCACCCACTACACCAAATCTTCAGGAAGATATAACCATTTCATCGAACATTATCGGACTTGATCCAAGTGGCATGACTGCAGCAGGTAATGCTGTAGGGATTGACCTAAGCTATCTTAGAAATTCAACCATAGGTGGCCCAGCGGCTCAATATGGAAATCTAATAAGCTCCAATGCAGATGGAGTTTCGCTGGGGGCATTGAGTGGTACAGTTAATTTTTCTTTCAATGTAATCGGCTTCAGTGTTGACAAATCCAGAACCTTTCCGGCGGATCAGTCGACGGGTGTTTTCGCCAATGGTCAGGGTGTAGATCTGTTTATTACTGACAATTATGTTGTATCACAATTTACAGGTATCAGGATCGATAATGTTAGGAACAACTATTCAATTGAGCGTAATGTGATCGGTACTGGCCCAAATTCAGAGAATTACGGAAACGAGAAATATGGTATTGAATTGTACAATTGCGGTGCAGGGACTATTGGGCATCAGAATGTTATTGCTTATAACGAACAAGCGATTAAAGTTGACCTCTCTTATCCGGTATCTATTTTAAAAAACAGCATTTATTGTAATAGAGAATCTATTGTTTTTGACAGACTACCCAAAACTATCGTCCAATCCTCAATTTCTTCAATCACCTCCACAAGCGCCAGAGGGACTTATCTGCCCAATTCTTTCATCGAACTTTTTTATGATGATGAATGCCCGGACTGTCAGGGTAAAATCTGGATTGCTACTGTGCCGACAAACCCAGACGGGAGCTGGGTTTATAATGGTCCGCTTATTGGCGGGATCACTTCCACCGGAACCAATGCGGATGGGGCAACCTCGTCTTTTTCGAAACCATTGCTTTTTGATCAGGGGAAGATGATCACAGAGACATTTTGCAGCAGCAGTAAGGGTAGCATTACAGGGATTAGCATCAGTGATGCCAGTTTCTATAAATGGTACACAGAGGATGGGCAACTGGTGTATGATGGTCAGGATCTGGTGAATATCGAAGCTGGAAATTATTATCTGGAAGGAGGACAGCCCGGGAGTTGTGCGATCAGGTCTCCGGTATATACCATTCCAAACAAGGACATTGTATATAAAGCGAAAAATTTTGTCGTTGTACCGGCTAATTGCAATAGTGATAACGGATCAATAACAATAACGGGTTATGAAACAGAGGAGCCTTCATTGTTTGAATGGAAGGATGAGGCGGGAACGGTGGTTGGTAGCAATGCCTCAGTTTCTGGTTTGCCGGCAGGCAAGTATATGCTGACAGCATCAAATGGACAGGACTGCAGCAACATAGCCGGCGAATTTGTAGTGCCAGAAGCGGTGACACCATCGATAGACCTTTCCGGGTTGATAAAAAACACTACTTGCGATGGAAGATTTGTTAGTGCAGCCGGGATAAAGATTGATGGCACTACAGCGCCTTTTACTTACGCATGGATCAATGAACTAGGCAGCATTGTTGGGAGTGAATTGGAATTGAAAAAAGCTGCTCCGGGAAAATACTTTTTGAAGGTAACGGACCGTTATAATTGTGTGCAAACTTCTCCACTGATCAATTTTACAGATATCGGTAAAAAGGTTTTGGTTGTTCCAAATTCAATCTCTCCAAATGGCGATGGGATAAATGATACCTGGAAGATCCAGGGAGCAGATAGCTATACAAATTCTGATTTTTCGGTGTTTAACCGGTATGGTGAACGGGTTTTTTACTCCAGAGGGTATGTCTTGGAGTTTGATGGAAGTATGAAAAACGGACACTTGCCTGCAGGAGTTTATTATTATGTGATTGATTTGAAAGGCGATTGTCCGAATTTGACCGGTAGTCTAACAATAATCAAATAGAATTGCGTGTCCTTTACTGCTAAATTTTCCTATTTTTGCCCCAAAGTAAATTATCATGGCAAGTTTTACACTTACTCCTGAAACCTGGACAAAGGTTAAAATCAAATTTCTTAGAAAATACCGTGACCTCGCACAAGTAGAGATTCCTTTCATACCCGGCCAGGAAGATTCCCTGGTACAACAATTAATGGGTTTGGTGAAAAGGGACAGGGAATACGTTGAATTTACTATAAAAAAGGCGCTTGCTGATCCCGAAGGCAACAGGCTATAATTTTCTCTTTTTGTAGCCGGTTAATTGTTTTTAAGGGCATTAAATGTTAAATTGCATTCAGACATCTAAGTTTGGGTTATCAACAGATTAGTGCATGATGAAAAAATACAAACTGGCCACAGCCTTAATTCTTATCGCTTTTGCTTCGCTTACCTGGTCTTTTAAAGAAGACTTGTTCCTGGTTTCCAAAAACCTGGACATTTTTGCCGCGCTTTATAAGGAGATCAACATCAATTATGTAGAGGAAACAAATCCTTCAGATCTGATGCACAACGGGATTGATGCGATGCTGGGGAATCTGGATCCTTATACGGAGTACATTCCGGAATCGGAAATAGAAGATTATAAGTTGAAATATGTAAGTACCCAATACGGTGGTATTGGTGCAACTACGTTATTTATCGAAGGTAAGCTCTTCGTCAATGAGGTGATGGAGGGTTATCCGGCTGATAAGCAGGACCTGAAGCCAGGTGATCAACTGGTTAAAATCGATAATAATGAAATAAAAGGGAAGGACCGGGCACAAGTCAGTCAGCTGCTTCGCGGCCCTAAGGGTTCGCCGGTGGATCTGCTGATCATCAGGGACGGGGCTGTAATCACCAAAAAATTGGTTAGAGATGAGATTAAACAGCCAAATGTAAGTTATTCGGGAATGACTGAAGATCATATCGGATACATCAGGCTGGATAAGTTTTTGGAGAACTCTGCGCAGGAGGTAAAGGATGCTGCGGCTGCACTGAACAAAGAACAGCCAAAGGGAATGATCCTGGATCTGAGGTACAATGGCGGCGGTATATTGCAGGAGGCGGTGAAGATCGTAAATCTGTTTGTAAACAAGGACATCATGGTGGTCACTCAAAAAGGAAGGAATCCGCAGAAGACAGTTACTTATAAGACAATGAATGACCCTTTGTTCCCACAGACTCCCCTGGTGGTGCTGGTGGGGGCAAATTCAGCATCTGCTTCAGAGATCGTTGCAGGTGCGCTGCAGGACCTCGACAGGGCCATTATAGTAGGGCAGCGCAGTTATGGAAAGGGATTGGTCCAGCAGACCTTTACTTTGCCATACAATAGCCTGGTAAAGGTTACTGTTGCTAAATACTTTACGCCTTCGGGAAGGTGCATCCAGGCATTGGATTATGCGCATAAGGATGCCAGCGGCAAAACACTGAAATTTGCCGATTCGCTAATGAGTAAGTTTAGTACCAAAACGGGGAGAAGCGTGTATGATGGAAATGGCATCTATCCGGACGTGGTAGTGGGCCTGACAAAGTTTAGCCCGGTGACCACATCCATATTGAGCAAAAACCTGTTTTTTGACTATGCGAATGATTTTAAGAAACGGAACAAGACCATTACGCCGGCAGCAAGTTTTCAATTGAGTGATGCGGATTATGGCCAGTTTGTGGCATCTATGGCAAGCAAGGACTATTCTTATACTTCAAGGACGGAAAGGCTGTTGTCTGATTTGCGGGAGGAGGCCGAAAAAGAAAATAAACTGAATGTCGTAAAGGCCGATCTGGATGATCTGAAGGAAAAGATGCTTGGTGCTAAAAAAACAGACCTGATCACTCATAAAGCAGAGATAAAAAAGATACTGGAAACACAGATCGTAAGCAGATATTATTATGAACGCGGCAAGGTAGTACAAGCTTTTCAGTACGATAAGGAATTGGCGGCAGCCAAATCGTTGCTGAGCAATTCCAGTAAAATGTTGGCGATTCTGAAAGGTGAAGGCGAATACAAGACCATAGGCAGTCCGGTAAAAACCATGACTGCGGCTGCGGATAATAACTAAAGTTATCCGGGTTTATTCTGCGTGGTGCAGTTTTACAACCAGGCCGTTCATTGCCGGGTTAAGCTGTAATTGACAAGCCAGTCTTGAATTTGGCAGCAGGTCGGGCAGTGTATCGAGCATGGCGTATTCGTCATCCGTCATTTCGTTGAGTTTTTCTTCACCTTCAAGTACGTCGACGCAGCAGGTGGCGCACAAAGCCATTCCACCGCAGGTGGCAAGAATGTCATATTCACATGCTTTCAGGTATTCCATTAGGCTGAGGCCCATATCTACCGGCGCTTCGAGCTCAGTACGGCTGCCGTCTGAGTTTTGAACATGTATTGTAATGTTGTTTTCTTCCATGCTTAGAATTCGGATACTCCGTTAACTGTGGTGTATTTCATGGTATATTTTATTCCGGGGTTCATGTATTGATAAGCGCTGTGGCTCATCAGCGCTGCTTCATGGAAACCACAAAGAATCAGCTTCAGCTTGTTGGTATAGGTGTTGATGTCACCGATGGCATAAATTCCCGGGATGTTGGTAGAGTAGTCGTCTGTATTTACTTCTATAGCACTTTTGCTGATGTTCAGGTTCCATTGTTCAATCGGGCCTAATTTAGGGCTTAGACCAAACAGAGGGATCAGGTGATCTGCGGCTACGTTGGTAGGCTCCAAAGTTTTATTGTGGATGATCTCTACGTTTTCAAGTTTACCGTGCCCTGAAACAGAGTTCAGGTTGCTGTTTAAGATCAGATTGATCTTTCCGCTTTCTGCCAGGGCCATCACTTTGTTAACCGAGTCAGGTGCACCACGGAAGCTTTCACTGCGGTGTACAAGTGTTAATTCCTCAACAATGTCTGCAAGGAAAATGGTCCAGTCGAGCGCAGAGTCACCGCCGCCTGCGATCACCATTTTCTGCCCGCGGTATTGTTCAGGATCAAGGATCATATAATTGACGCCTCTTCCGTTTTCGAATTGTTCAAGTCCGGCTACTGCTGGTTTGCGCGGCTCAAAGCAACCCAAACCACCGGCGATCACTACAACTTTGGACTCGATAATGGTACCCATGTTGGTAGTCAATACAAAATCACCTTCGCCACGTTTCTCCAGCCCTTCGATACGCTCGCCTAAAGTGAAGCCAGGATGAAAAGGTTTGCCCTGTTCCATCAGGTTATCAATAAGTTCCTGAGCCAAAACTGTTGGATAGCCAGGGATGTCGTATATCGGTTTTTTAGGGTATATCTCAGATAATTGCCCGCCTACTTGTGGCAAGTAGTCAATCAGGTGGCAACGCATTTTTAATAAACCTGCTTCAAAAATTGCAAATAAACCTACGGGGCCTGCGCCAATGATGGCTATATCAGTAGAAATCATGTCGTTTAAAATTTGTGCGAATTTACGAACTTTTGTTTTAATAATGGAGCTATTTATAAATATTCTACATAACCCGTAGAACTTATGAAAGGAAACTGAGCTGATATTTTGTTTATCTTTGTTTTTATTGATGAATAAGAACATATATTTTGCCTCTGATTTTCATTTGGGTTCGCCAGGTTTTGCGGAAAGCCGCAAACGCGAAGACCGTATCGTACGTTGGTTAAGCACTATTGAACCCGACTGCGCTGAGTTATTTTTGATGGGCGACGTGTTTGATTTTTGGTTTGAATACCGTACAGTGATCCCAAAGGGATTTATTCGGTTCCAGGGAAAGCTTGCAGCGATGGCTGATTCCGGGATTAAGATCTGGTTTTTTAAAGGCAATCACGACATGTGGGTAAAGGATTATTTCAGCAGGGAGATGGGCATGGAGATCGTCAGCGATGAACTGGTCATTGAACGGAATGGGAAGAAGTTCTTTTTACATCATGGTGACGGACTGGGTCCGGGCGATGGAAAATATAAGATACTCAGAAAGATCTTTAGAAATCCGCTGTGTCAGTGGTTATTTTCAATGGTTCCGCCTGTGATTGGTATGGGTATAGCAAACAGGTGGTCTCATAGCAGCAAGGCTGGCTCCAAAACTGAAGGTGTTTTTGAGTCAGTTGAGAAAGAATGGCTGGCTGTTTATGCAAAAGAGCAGCTGAGTTCTGTACATTACGATTATTTTATTTTTGGCCACAGGCACTTGCCGCTGGAAATAGACCTCGGAAAGGGAAGCAGATACGTCAATACAGGGGAGTGGCTCAAATATAATTCTTATGCGGTGTTTGACGGGACTGATCTGAGATTAGAGTATTTTGAAAAAGGGCAATAGGATTTTTGCCTGTGCATGATCGCTGTAAATTTTTAGGAACCTTAACTGAAAAAGCCGTAATTTTGTTGCCCGAATAAAAAATCTGCCGTTGAGGCAAAGAATGTTTTCTGAAAAAAAAGATATGTTAGAGAAATTAGAAGCAATTAAACTGCGTTGGGAAGATGTGGAGGAGCAATTGAGTAATCCTGATACGATGCAGGATATGAAGCGTTTTGCGGCTTTAAATAAGGAATACAAAGATCTGGGCAAGATCGTGGAAGAGTATAAGGTCTACAAAAATGTAATGAGCAATATCGAAGCGAACAAAGAAATCCTGAGTACAGAGAAGGATACTGAAATGCGCGAGATGGCCAAGGAAGAACTGGACCTGCTGCTGGTTCAGCAGCAGGAACTGGAGGAAAAAGTAAGGCTGATGTTAATCCCGGTTGATCCGGAGGACGCTAAGAATGCCGTTTTTGAGATCAGAGGTGGTACGGGTGGTGACGAAGCGGCTTTGTTTGCGGGGGATTTGTACCGGATGTACAGCAGGTATTTTGAGCAGAAAGGGTGGAAGGTGGAGACTGTGGATGTAACGGAAGGAACCGCCGGTGGTTATAAAGAGGTGATTTTGAAAGTGAGCGGGGAGGACGTTTATGGGCAGCTGAAATATGAATCGGGGGTTCACCGTGTGCAGCGTGTGCCGGATACTGAAACCCAGGGACGTGTTCATACTTCGGCGGCATCCGTGGCCGTTCTGCCTGAAGCAGAGGAGATAGATTTGTATGTTAATCCTGCTGATATTGATCTGCAAACTTCCCGTTCTGGCGGTGCCGGTGGACAGAATGTAAATAAGGTAGAGACCAAAGTGCAGCTGACACACAGACCGTCTGGAATTGTGGTGGTTTGCCAGCAGGAGCGGTCGCAGCTTGGCAACAGGGTCATTGCCATGGAGATGCTGAGAAGCAAGCTGTATGATATAGAATTGCAGAAAAAAAATGGAGATATTGCGGCAAGACGTAAGACAATGGTTTCAACCGGGGACCGCTCTGCTAAGATCCGTACTTATAATTATCCTCAGGGCAGAGTGACGGACCATCGCATTGGGCTGACGCTTTATAACCTGAACGGAGTTATGGATGGCGGTGTTCAGGAGCTGATAGATGCATTGCAATTTGCTGAAAATGCGGAGAAGCTAAAAGAAGGCTCTGTAATTTAAGGGTTTATGATTATTTTAAAATATATATTGCAAAGTTAAATAAACGCACTATATTTGCAATCCCGAAACGAAAGAGACGGGAAAACGGACCGGTAGTTCAGCTGGTTAGAATGCCGCCCTGTCACGGCGGAGGTCGCGGGTTCGAGTCCCGTCCGGTCCGCTCAAAAGGTCTTAAAGCCTAACGAAAGCCTGCAAATCACACGATAGCAGGCTTTTTTGTTTTCAAAAAATCCCTGAAATATTCATTAATCTCATTTCAAAGGTGAGTCATTCGGTGAGTTTATAACGTTACTTACGGATATAAACCAATAATGGAGTGGAATAAGGGGGTATATAAATGCCGATTAGGGAGATGCTAAAACCTTATTTCAACCTCATGCAAACGGTTGCGTGGAGTTTATCATTTTTTCGCACTTCTCGGTAGTCCATTTCTATTCTGGAAACAAATTTATTTAATTCACATAATCGAGCCAGACCGTTTTTTGTTATATCAATTGAATTAAATGCTTTATTCTATCAATTAGAGAAGAATGATCATATATTCTAATAAAATTAACAATAAGTCTTAAATAATGAATATCAACCGTTTGCGTTGATGTAATTGACGCAAACGTTGGAATAATGGTCTAATTTGGTTCTTAATATCGACGCCACTGATTGAGATATTGAAAATGAACAACTAACACAATTATTTCTAAATAAATTTTTAGCATAAGCTAAACGAATACTAAACCAACAAACCAGACTTTATGAACAAAACTTCTACTTTCTTTTAAATCGATAATTCCATTTGAATGATTAAGATCTGATATTCTTAATGTTCCGGAATGAATTCAGCTATATCAGCTAAATAAGTGCTTTTGTAATTGATTGACCTATTCATTCCAATGGTTTTACGCCACTAGTTTTCAGAGTGATTTTTAATGTGCCAGGTGCCATGGGTGCTTTTTGTACCCATATGCAGCCACAAATAATTTTAACAGAGATCCAACAAACCAATAATTATTTAATGCTAATGAAAATGATCCGAATTATTGTAGTTATTATTTATGTCGTCTTGCTGTCTACTTTTAGTTCAACAAAGGTGCAGGCGGGTACATATTATGCTGCTTTGAATTACAGTATGCTTTTTAGACAGGATACTGAAGACACTTCCAATAAGAAATTGGATACGATGTTTATAGCTGACAGACGAAGCATGGTAAAAGGTATAGCTGATTCATTGTATGTAAAAAGATCAGCTCTTAACCCAAATCTTTCTGTCCAGCAGATATTAAAAGGTAACATTTCCGGCCTTTATGTCCAGGAAAGCAGCGGGGAGCCAGGATCTGAACAAAGTATCATTATCAGAGGGTTGTCAGCTCCTGTTTTCAATAAAAACGACATCTACAGTCAACAACCAATTGTGTATGTAAATGGGGTTCCAATGATTAAGGATAACCCCTTTGTTTTTAATATTCAGAAATATGGCTTTAACCGGATTGGGCCGGCAACGAACCTGCTTGCCGGGATCGATATTAGTAATATAAACTCAATTGAAGTCATTAAGGATCCGGCGGCACTAGCTAGACTGGGGCCCAATGCGGCCAATGGTGCGATTTGGATTACCACAAAAGCCGCAAAATCTGGGCGGAGGGAGTTAAATGTGAATAGCTATTTTGGAATGGTTCAGGCAAGTAATATCTCACCTGTTAATGCTCAGTATGAAAACCAGTTTCGTAAGCCTTTTTATCAGAAATATGGCAAACAGGATGATTATCTGAATTATGTAGGCTATTTACGGGATTCAACCAGTTTAGACTATTACGGCCCCGCACAATGGAGTGATTTGTATTTTAAGAATACTCCGATTTATTCTGTGGATTTAGGGTTGACCGGGGGTTCTGAACGGGCTAACTTCCGCTTTTTTGGCTCGGCGACCCGAAATGCAGGTAATTCAGACGATACCGGCCTTAATAGATATACATCCTCATTCCAAATCAATATGGCGCCCTTAACCTGGGCAACAATTTCAAGTATGGTAAATGTAGGCCGCATGGATCGTGATAGAAATAGAAATCTTCGTGATCGCTTTGCGGAAACCAGATATATTCCTGATCTGTACAACCCGCTTTCTCCAAACAAAAGTACCTATCAGTCATTCCTTAATGAATATGATAAGACTATTGATGACAACAGGACAACCCAGGCGCAAGGCTATTTTGCCGTAAAATTGGACCTTAAGCCTTTTAAGTTTGTGTCGACTCTGAACTTTGATTATAGCGAAGGTGTGAGGGACGCATTTTTTCCGACTACGTTGATGGAGGGCAATAACTTTTCTTCCAGTTATATTGGTTATAATCAGAGATTTTCGATTAATAATGTCTTAAACTATAGCAGGGATATTAATGAGGACCATAGCCTTTATTTTGAAGGGGGCCAATCTATTCAGGATGATCGCAACAGATATAATTATGCCCATGCATACAACGGGCCAAATGATTTCATCAAAGTAAACGTGGTTGAAGGCAATCCTGATAAGGCAGAATATCTTAAGCCCGTTGGTTACCTGGTTTATCGTTATACTGATCAGATTCATACCCGCTTATTCTCATTTTATGCTTCGGCAAGATATTCTTATAAAGACCTGCTAACTTTTTCTGCATTGGTAAGGGATGATGGATCTTCAAATTCACAGCCTGGAAGTCGCTGGTTTATTTCTCCGGCAGTAAATGCAAGCTGGAATTTAAAGAGCCAGCTTCTAAAAAGCAATACTTTGATCAATAAATTGGTAATGGATGTTTCCTGGTCAAGAATTGGAAAAACTTTCGCTGATGATAGATTTGCAGCCGGCCCGCAATATCGGGTGAATTCTGGATGGGCTTTGGAACCGACTATTCCAGGATATAATGGAATTGCAACTATTTCAAGACCATATAATTCAGGATGGGTTGGTTACGATCTTAAATGGCCCTATACAGATCAGTTAAATATTGGGTTTAATGGGGCTCTTCTTAGAAATAGATTAAATGCATCAGCAACGTTTTATAAGAAGGATGATAAGAGAATGCTGATTAATACACCTGTCCCTGCTGAAACCGGCTTCTCTAGCGAATATAGCAGTGGTTTAGGTGTTAGAAATATAGGAATGGACCTGGGAGTTCAGGGCCAGATCATCAAGGGTAGTCACTTTGACTGGCAGTCTGGATTAAACTTCAATTTTAATAAAAACAAATTAACGGCTCTTCCTAACGGACTGAAAGAACTTATTGTTGGGGACAGGAAACTTAAAGTAGGGGAACCTATTGATCGTTTTTGGATTTACGAGAATCAGGGGATTTATAATTCTGACAGTGAAGTTTCGGTTAATCCTGCTACAAATATGGCTTTGACCTTTGAAGGTACGACCTTAAAGGCTGGTGATCCCAGATGGAAAGACAGCAACGGAGATTTTGTAATTAACGCTGATGATAAAATCCTTAAAGGGAACTCAATGCCTAAATTCACCGGTGGTTGGTCAAATCAATTCCGTTATGGCAATTTTGATCTAAGCTTTAATATCATGTATGCAATAGGACAAAAAGCTTTAAACCAATCTGCATCTCTTCAGTATGATTTTATCAATAGGGAAGCTGCCAATGACATCAATTCGGTTAGGGAAATTTTTTCATGGCAGGTTAGCAGCGATTTATCAAAATATGCGGTATATAACCCATGGAGCAGCGTTGTTCCTTACCGCTTAGAGCAGGATATGTTTCTGGAAAATGCCTCTTACGCGAAGTTGAGATCTGTTTCGCTAGGCTTTGATTTAACCAAAATCTCCCTTTTTAAGGCTACATCAGGTATTAAAAAGGCTTATGTCTATATAACTGGTAACAACCTGCTAACAGTAGCTTCTTTCTCCGGCAGTGATCCTGAGTTAATTGAATACAATGGTATCTATAGTGGGTATGGCCTGGCCATACCAAGGACCTATACTTTAGGGATAAAGGTTGATTTTTAAGTTTTAACATATATAAAATTATTAAATGTATGATATCGTTCGTAAATAAAAATATTCGGTTTAACCAGGTGCTGGTCGTGATACTGGTTGCTATACTGGGACTGAATGTATCGTGTAAAAAAGTACTTGAGATAGATTCCGCCAGGCTTTCCGGGGAAGAAGGACATTGGAAGTCTTTACAAGATACCAGGTCCGGGCTAATGTCTACTTACGCATTAATGCGAGCTGCGCTCGCTGATAACAACGCACATTGGTTGTGGGGAGACTTAAGAAATGGGGATTTTACCGCAAGTAGCAGGTCAGATCTTAAAGTGATCGTTAATGGCAACTTAAATGCGTCATTTCCTTTGCTTCAAAAAATCACTTCCTGGAGAGCTTTCTACGCCGTAATTAACAATGCAAGTTTACTTATTGAACGTGCACCCGAGGTTTTGAAAGCAGACATCCGTTATACTGAGCCGAATTATAAAGTTGATGTTGCCCAGGCCAGGGCCTTAAGGGCATTCGCGTATTTTTATATGGTCAGGATCTGGGGTGATGTTCCGTTAATAACGGCATCTCATGACGGTAGTTTTGAAATGAAAGCGAGGACCGAGCAATCCAAGGTATTGGCATTTGCTGAGTCGGAATTGATTGCAGCCGCAAAAGATTTACCATATATATATGGTGCCGAAGGAGATGATATTCTTCCAGGGTTATATTATGGGTATGGTATTGATCGCTGGCAAGGTGCCCTGTTTACTAAAATATCGGCCTATGCGGTGCTGGCGCATATTGCTGCATGGCAATCGCATTATATTGACGCTTCGGTGTATACTGAATTTGTGATGGATAATTACTCAAAGGCAAATGCAGGATATTCCACCACATTGGAATTAACCTCTGCTGATGGTATTTTTAATGCGCAGTCCTATAAGCAGATTATTGCTTTCGGTTTCAATGATCTGTATGGAGAATCTACTGCAAATGGACACATTGAGGAACTGGTATTGGCTGCTCCTTTGATTTCCAGACAAACTCCGGACCTGTATGTCTCTAAAGATTCTATAAGCAGTGCATTTAAAGATTTAAGTGATCAGCGATTTGGTCTGGATACCATATCGGGGTTACCACGAACCAATTATTTTGTAAATTATAGCAGCGCCATTCCAATCTTCAGCAAGATCAAGGTGCTGAGGGGCGGATCTACTAACGGCAATTTTGCGGTATATAGTTCGAGTATAATTTTTACCCGCTTAGAAGAGCTTGCTCTGCTTAGAGCGGAAGCATTGGCTGTTCTTGGCCAGCGTATCAATGCATTCAATTTATTGAATATCATAAAGAAAAGCAGAGGTGGCAGTGGGCTTACTGATGGACCGGGAACTGATCTGATCAAAGAGATATTTGCTGAACGCAGGAGAGAGTTAATGGGTGAGGGATGGCGCTGGTATGATCAGATCCGCTATAATAAAATTCAAAACAACAATGCAGCCTTTTTAGACCTGATTCATCAAAAGGGTATTTATTGGCCTATTTCAAAAGAGGTATTGAATTCAAATAGTAAACTGGTGCAAAATAGCTATTGGAAATAATGGATAAGAAATTAGTATCAATCACTGGGCCGATAAAAAATATGCCGATGAGAAATAAAAACAAACGCGGGTTTTTCCTTGCAATCCTGGTAGTGGTGCTCTGCGCCACCGTGGTTTCTTGTAAAAAGAGCGATTCAGATTATTACAACTATGAAAATAATTTAAAGCAATTTGATGGTAATGCTTTGGAGTATCTGGAATCCCAGAAAGGAATCTACGACTCTTTACTCCTTGTTCTTAACAGGCTGCCAAACTTACAGGACTCATTAAGAAATCAGAAGGTTACACTGTTTGCTGCGACAAATAAAAGTTTTCAGATCGCAGTGGAGAGTTTAAATGCAGTTCGTAAAAAATTGAATAAAGCGCCCTTGTACCTGGCAGATGTAGACATTGAACAATTGGATACAATGACAAGTAAATATATTCTCCGCGGAGAAATCGTTACAGCAGATTTTCAGAGATATGTTGATGGTTTGATCGTAAAAAGCATAAACCACGATTATAGTATGCATATCAATTATAATAAGGCTGATGCTTCAGGTTTTATTGAAGGCGGACCAGGAATAATAATTTTCACGGACCCTAAAAATTCAATCTTCGTAAGGTACTGGCAAAGTGCACCTACCAATTCTGTGAATATAAAAACTAAAAATGCAATCATAAATGTGCTTTCTCCGGGACACGACTTTGGATTCGCTGATTTTGTAACAAGAACTAATAACTAAGGCTAAAAAAATGAATAATAAATTTCCATTAGCATCACATTGTATTTTCTTTATTGGATTGGTGTTATTAATAAGTACTATATCTACAAGTTGCAAAAAATATCTGCCTGAAGACCGGGAATCGATTGGGGTAGATACCCGCTTTACTCAAACTGTTTATAGCCCGGTATTAGGAAGAAGTACATTGTTCTCTAACAATTTTTTTCTGGGTACATCGTCTCAGCCGTTGACTTTCAAAATCATCAACATGAGGACAAGAGATGGCTCGCCGGCTCCGGAACTTACCAGGACTACACCTGTCCAGGTCTGGACTAAACCGTACCTCGGAGATGAAAAATCTATTGCTGAGATTGAAGCAAAGAGGAAAATCGAAAACCGGCCGCTATTTGAAATAAGGGAGCACTCAGGCCAGTTTCTAATGTGGTCTGCGGCAAATTCGAAAAACATAAAGACACAACCGGATTCAGGATATGTGTTTGATGTAGAAATGTCCAATTCAGGCGGGCGGAGATATTTTAGAGATTTCAGGCTCATGCCTTTAAAAGAGCGCGCGTATGAACCTTCTGAAATTAACCCGATTACCGGCCTTTCACAATATGTGGGCATACTGCCAAGCAGTATGATGAATATCAGGGGTGACCGGACAGGTGATTACATGTTCTTCCTGGATGTAAGGGCATTATTTAAAAAAAATGAGGGAGAAGGGAATTCACTTACATTCAAATTTGTGGATTCGCTGTTTAAGCCTGTCGATCCGGCCAAATTTAACCTCACTAAATGGGATAAACTGGTGCATGGTTTCAATATGGTAAAAACAACTGAATATGTAAAGTATGATGTGGCTTATCCCATTCCTTTAATTGCTTACAGAACGGATTATACAAATGTATTCGGTGACCAGGCCAGTGTTAAGTTCCGGTATGAAAGGCAGGGATTTGGCAATATAAGAGAGGAGGCCTTTTTAAATCTTGATTTTGCAATTTATGAACCTGGTAACTGGGAAATAACGGTCTGGTTTACGGGTGAGCGCCCCAAATTTAGTAATGATTAATAACATGGGATTTCTAATTTATATAAGATCTAATATGAGATATGCGGTTATAATATTGTCTTTGTGTTTGTTGCTGGGTTTCAATATGCAAACCAGTGCCCAACAGAGCAAGATAGTAGTTAAAGGAACTGTTACGGATAGGGTAGCAAAAACTCCAATCCCCGGTGTTGTCATTATGTCTGGCAAGCCACTGGTTGCAGTAGGGCAGACTGATGGAAACGGAAAGTTTAGCATCAGTTTAAATGCCGGCGCGGAATTAACATTCAGGTACATCGGGTACAAATCCATCACCAGAAAATTGGCAGACAACCCGGTAATAAATGTTGTTCTTGAAGAAGAAGTAAATTCATTGAAAGAGCAGGTCATCATTGGCTATGGGAAAAAAACAAAAGAAGTTTCAACCGGATCCAGCGTGATTATTACAGCTAAAGAGATTCAGGATGTACCGGTAGCTAACGTTATGGAGCTGCTTCAGGGAAAGGTGGCAGGTCTGAATATTCAGAATAATAATGGAACACCTGGTATGCGTGGATCAATGAATATACGTGGTATTTCAAACGTAAACGTTCAAGGCTCCGGAGGTAAAGCATTTTTAACGCCTACTTCTCCATTGTTTGTAGTTGATGGGGTTCCTGTGGATGACAATGCAGATTATTCTTACGGCTTTGAATCTGCAGGTCCGGGCATTAGTCCGATATCTTTAATTCCTGTGGAAGATATACAGCAAATTGAGGTTTTAAAGGATGCTCAGGCAACCTCTTTATATGGTGCAAGGGGTGCTTACGGTGTTATTTTGATCACTACAAAACGTGGAAATTCTAAGGTGCCGATTATTAGCTATACCAATAGCTTCTCTATCGCTACCCCTCCGTCGTTGAGACAGGTAATTGGGGGCAAAGGAGAACGTCAGATGCGTATTGACCAGATCCTGAATTATGATACCAGTTTTTATGGTGGGTTGGAAAATATAAATAAAAGCCCATTTCTTGCTGATAGCTTAAATGCCTATTACAACAATTCTACCAATTGGCAAAAATATTATTACAGAACTACCTTAAACCAGACTCATAATGTGAACATTTCAGGTGGAGACCAAACCTTCAATTATAAGGTAAATACGGGTTATTATAATGAAAAAGGCATTGTGGAGAATACGGATTTTACGCGGTATAATTTGGGAATGAATGCCCAGTATATGCCCAATGAGAAATTTAAACTGATCGGTTCATTGAGTAATGCCTTAACGAACAGCAGTGCGGGTGGCGGAAACAGCCTATCACAAAAAGGTTTGGCAGATGGAGCAAGTTCGTCGTCATTGTTGCCTTCCCCATCATTGTATACGGCTTCAAATGGTTTGCTGAATTCATTGAATGTCAGGAATGACAATAAGGTAATTAACATCACTGCAAATATTGATGTGGAATATGAACTATTGGCAGGGCTTCGTGCTTCAAATACAATGAGTTATAATTACATGACGCAGGGTACTGATAAATTTACTCCCGGATCGTTAAGCGATGGTTTTAATGAGGTGTATAACTATTTTGACCGTAAAAACACCTTATACAACAGAACCCGGGTTTCTTACGTGAAAGTATTAGCTGAGAAACACAATTTTAGCGCTTCGGTATTTACTGAGCTAAACGCAACAAATTTCAGGGCGGATGCGATGAGGCAAAATAGCACGCCTAATGACCATATCACAGGTCCGCTTGGAAACGACTGGGCTAAATCTTTGGGTGGTACTTTAAATAATCTGACTGATCTAAGATCGGTCTCCCTCGCAACGGCTTTCTCCTATAATTATATGCAAAAATATGTGCTGGATCTAACCTATCGCTGGGATGGTTCCTCAACTAATGGTCCGGATGCCGGCTACTCGAAAAGCCCCTCTGTTGCTGTGAGGTGGAATTTTGGTAAGGAAGATTTTCTTAAATCTCTAAGCAATTGGTTGGATAACGGCGGTATTCGTTTGAGCTATGGTAAAAATATTGTACCAACTGGTTCGGTGTATGATGTCTATGGTAAATATGTTGCCGGAGGGAACTATAATCAACTTCCAACCGTAGGTTTGGATCTGGGCGTTGTTCCAAACACAGGTCTGACGCCTACCACAACTACACAATATAACGCGGCTTTTGAAGCTGGGTTCTTAAACAGGTTCAACGTGACATTTGAAACTTATTATAAGCAGGTAGACAATATGCTTAGAGAAAAGAATATTTCTAATATTAATGCATTTGGGAAGGTAAAGACAAATGAAATGAGCGTGGTTAACTATGGGTACGAATTAAACATAAGTGCGCGCATGCTTCCTCCAACTAGCGATGGTTTCTCATGGACATTGGGTGTCAATGGGGCCCTAAATAAAGACGTCATGGCGCATCTTCCTGATGGGGTTAGTCAGTTGATGGTCGTGGACGCCAATACAGGACAAAATATTCTTTATCGTTTAGGAAAGAATAGCCTTACTAACGTGCTTTTAAATACTAAGGGAGTATACGGTACAAATTCAGAAATACCAGTAGACCCTTTAACAGGGTTAAGATATAGGGCGGGGAGTGCCACAAGTGCAAATGGCTTAAGCTATTTCAGAGCGGGAGATCCAAGATGGACCGATGTAAACGGAGATTATATTTTAGATGTAAACGACTATGTGGCGGCAGGAAACTCGCAGCCATTGATTACCGGGGGAATTAACTCCTATATGCAATACAAGGGATTCTCCTTAAATGTGGTCGGTTCATTTACTTTAATAAGGGATATTTTAAATAACTCAACATCTGCAAGGTTCCAGAACTTTTCTGATCCTTTAGATCAGGCCGCCAACAACAAGGGGCTGCAGGGACTGGTTCCTTTAGAGGAGTTTAAATATTGGCAAAGCCTGGGTGATAACGCGAAATACCCTAACCCATATGATTATACCAGGTTTAGCTTCACCAATCCCTTTCGCTATGACCAGACACTTTTTCAGGAAGATGGGTCTTATTTTAAATTGCAGCAGGCAACCGTATCATATAACCTCAATAAGGAGTTCATAAAAAGGTTTGGTATCAGTTCAATGCGGGTTTATGGAACGGCATATAATATATACACCTTCTCCAATTATTCAGGCCCGAATCCGGAAAGTGTAACTGATCTGGGAAGAGATGATTCTGGCGGTTATCCTAGTGCCCGTAGGTATATTCTTGGTCTTAATGTTCAATTCTAATACTAAAATAGATTTTATGAAACGTTTTATATTTGCATTTCTAGTCTTAACTACCGGATCAACGTTCCTGTCCGGCTGCAAAAAATTCTTAAATGTTGTTCCTGTTGACAATCTTTCGGGGAATAACTACTGGCAGAACCAAAAAGATGTAGAGGCCTTTACTACTGGTATCTATAATCAGTTTAGAGAAAATACATTGTCGTCAGCCTATTTTCCTACGGCTGGAGATTTACGCTGCAGTCCGGCAATAGCAACTTCAGGTCTTGGACGTAATTATATCACCCTTATAGTTTACAATCAGCTTAATGTTTTGGTTCAGACTGACGATTACTTTTCGGAGATATTCAACTATGTTGGAATGACGAAATGGGACAACTGGTACAAGATGGTACAGTCAGCTAATATTTTATACGTTCAAGCGGATAAAGTTGAAGCACTGACCCCAAACCAAAGAAAGCAATACCGGGCTGAAGCGGTGTTTTTGCGCAATCTGGCTTACTTTTTTATGGTCCGTCAATTTGGTGATATCCCTTATTACACCAAAGCTTATAATCAGGACCCATTGCCAAGAATGGATATGGCGAAGGTGTTGAATAATTGTATAGCGGACATGCTTGCAGTTAAAGATGATTTGCCCTGGACTTATGAGGATCCTTCGATAGTAGGCATCCGTGCGATGAAAGGAAGTGCAATTGCTTTGCTAATGCATATGAATATGTGGGCGGCTGGATTTGAGGCAGGAGATAAAACGAAATACTACAGGGCTGTAGACGAGTTGGGGAATGAGATCATGACTGCGAATAAGTATGAGTTGCTGCCAATAACAAGAACCAAGGAAATATTTAAAGGCCGTACCAAAGAGAGTCTGTTTGAAGTTTTGAGAAGCTTGAACTATGGGGAGTATTCTAATGGGAATTACCTCTATAACACCTTTACTGATATGGTATTACATTATCCGCACAAGCCTGTAAAATCCATTACGAAAAGCTACATCTATTATGATAGTAAGTTCATCAATAAGTTGTATCCGACGGGTGAAACGGATAAAAGAGGAGAATACTGGTTTGACCCTAAAACCATTTACGCTACTGACGGAAGCTGGGAGTTGCTAAAATTCGTCAATATTTTTGCCGAGGAAGGAGAAGATGTGCTGCCTGACGATGATTTAATTGTGTTTCGTTTGCCAGATGCCATATTATTACGTGCGGAAGCTCAGGCGGAGCTTGGCGATGATGCCGGAGCTATGGCCTCTGCAAATGTCGTTAGAAAAAGAGCTGAAGCAGATCCTTTTTCTGCATTAAGTGGCAAAGAATTAAAAGATGCCATTTGGTACGAGCGCTGCAGGGAATTAATGGGGGAAGGTCACTATTACTTTGATCTGGTACGGACTAAGAAAGTTTTGGATAGGGAATACTGTTTTCACCCGATCTCAGTAGAGAATTTTAAAGCAGGTGCCTGGGCATGGCCGATCGATAAAGGTGCGCTTGTTAACAATCCGTATATGAATTTGAACGGTTATTGGAGATAATTTTTAAGACAAATAATAAGAAAATTATGTTAAGGATATTTAAAACGACAACAATAACATTAGCTGTATTAGGCTGCATATTAATGTCTTGTTCAAAAAATGATTACTTCTATGATACCGGAGTTCATCAGGCAAAATACGATGGAACGATTTTGCAATACCTGAAATCAAAACCGATCCTGTTTGACAGTTTGGTGATGGCGATCGAAGCTGCGGGCATGAACGATGTGTTTGAAAAGGAAAATATTACTTTTTTCGCTCCGGGCAACTCCAACATTTATAAAGCGATTAAGTGGTTAAATGAGGATTTAAGGACAAATGGTAAAGATACAGTTTCTAAATTAACTCAAATTAAACCTGAAGTCTGGAAAGAAGCATTGTCCCTTTACATCTTTAAAGGATCTTATTTGCTAAAAGATATCCCTCAGATTGACACTTTATCTCTTAAAGCGTTTCCCGGGCAGGGATACGCCTCTTATGGCGGAAGATCGATGAATATGGGGGTTTTTTATAATGATGCGGGTGGTATTAAATATGTTGGGTACAGACAGGTAGTATTGTCTTTTATTCCGGATTTTTCAAATCCGCAGGTTGGCTTAATCAACGCTCCGGTAGCCACCTCAGATATTCAGCCTACGAACGGAGTGATTCACGCGCTGAGGTTTAACACCCATTCTTTTGATTTTGAAAGCAGGCGGTTTATCTCCTCAGCCATATCGGCCGGAATTGGAAAGGCGACGGAATAAGTTATCCAAATAGTTTAAGAGAAGTATTATACATATAAATTATGATTTCAATCAATATAAAGGATACAAGGATAAATCTGATCATATCAGGACTACTCTTGTTTATTATGATCAGCTTATCCTGTTCTAAAGAACCGATTATTCAGGATGATCCTTATAAGGGAGGTATGCAGCCACTAGGGGTTAAATTCACGGGAGATGAGCCGACTCCAAATGCAGGTTCTCCCGGTGATGAAGTAACATTTAAGATCTCAGGACTGGAGAATTATGATAATAAATTTGAGTTTTTGATCAATGAAACAAAAACGGATATTTTATCTTTCACCGATTCTACGATTACCGTAAAAGTACCCCAAAATGCGAGTACCGGTGGAACGACACTTTTGCTAAATGGCCAATCCTTTTTTGGGCCTAAATTTACGATACAGGGAAAAGTTTCAATTGATCCTTCATTTAAGGCTGTAAATGGAACAAATGGAGCTATATCCGATATTACTTCTACTTCCTCAGGATATATATTGGTTGGGGCATTTACCAATTTTGAAAGCCAGGCCCCTGCTATACCGGTTAACCGTATCGTATCCATATCAAATGATGGTGTGTTCCAAACCAGTTTGAGCAGCAGACTTGGAGCGGATGGTAGTATTCAATCCATAAATAAGTTGTCATCTGGTAAGTATATGGTATCGGGCAGTTTTGGCAGTTACAATAGGATTTCAGGCATAAATTGCATTACCCGGTTAAATGTTGACGGATCGTTGGATTCAACGCAGGTAGAAGTGATTAACTCAGATCCTGAACGTCCAAATTTTGGTTTTGATACTGTTGCTGCGTTTAATGGCGGTGTTGTGGGACGCCCCCCATTCTCTATAGTAAAGAGCTTTGTTAAAGACAATAAGACAATCATCCTGGGGAACTTTCTTTTTTACTTAAGCTATTACTATCCACGTTCCACCAGGGAAAATAAAATTGTTGATGTCACCAGAATGGCTCAGCTAGCCAGGTTAAAAGAAAATGGAGAGCTCGATTCAACATATAACTTTGATCCTTCAACCAAAGGCGGATATGCGGGAGGAAATGGGCCAATCAATGATGCTTTTATGCAGGAAGATGGAAAAGTTGTAGCCGTTGGTGCTTTCTCAACATTCCATGGCCTTCAGGCGAATAATATTGTTCGCCTAAACGACGATGGTACTGTGGATAAGACATATGCAACTGGCTCCGGAGCTGATGGCCCCATAACTTCAGTTAATTATAATTCTACTACCGGAAGGGTGCTTGTTGCCGGAAACTTTAAAACATTTAATGGACGGAGCTGCAGCGGGGTTGCAATGCTGAATAAAGATGGAAGCGTCGATGATGTTTTCAAATTCGGACAGCTGGTCGGCGGAGTTCCAAATTATGCAGCTCAATTGAATAATGGTAAAGTATTGGTATCCGGAGATTTCAACACTTATGCTGGTATCATCAGGCAGGGTTTTATGATTTTAGATCAGAATGGCTCGCTGGCACAGGGCTACAACAATACCGGAGCTTTTCAGGGCAGGATAGTAAAAATGGTACAAACAACATCAGCACTAGGGTATCCTGCAGTTTTACTGGTAGGTGACTTCACTAAATTCGACAATAGGAAGGTTGGAAATATTGTACGCGTTGAGATTAAACCATAGTAAAATCTTATAAACAGAATCAGACATGAATAAAATAAATACAGATACTCATAAATTAGTTGTTGCAATAGCTGTAGCACTGTTTGTTATGATATTGTCAGCCTGTAATAAGGACTTCCCCAACAGGTTAAAAGAGTCATCGCAAAATGATACCGCAGGTATCAGTGCCAAATCCCGGAAGGTATTATACATCATCATTGACGGGGCAAGGGGAAAAGCACTTAAGGCCATAAATCCTCCAAATATTGCCAAAATTACCAGTAACTCTGTTTATGCATTTGATGCGCTGTCGGACTTTGACGAAAGCGGAATCACCGATGCCACGGCATGGACAAATATGTTAACCGGTGTAACCAGAGCTAAACATAATGTGATTTCAGATGATTTTTCAGGTAACACGCTGACTGCTTTCCCTGGTATTGTTTCGCGCCTTAAGCAGTTCAATCCTCAGCTAAGAACGGTATCGATAGCCTCATCCGGCGCATTGAATTCAAATCTGGCAAGTGATGCTACTTTGCATCAGGAATTTGAGAATGATGATCAAGCTGTTAAGAATGCAGTTAATGAAGAGTTAAAAAGAGACGACGCAACGTTTATCCTGGCTCAGTTTCATAGTGCTGAACTTGCAGGTAAAGCCAATGACTTTGAAGCGGGTACAATGGCTTATACAAATGCTATCCTTAAAATCGATAGTTACATCGGGGACATCATGGCTTCGTTGAGAAGCAGGAAAACTTTTGCTGATGAAAACTGGCTGGTTGTCATTGCTTCAAGCAAGGGAGGAGAAATCGCGCCTGATGGAAACAGCGTTGATAACACTGCCTATGGAGACGCCGCCAGAAATAGCTTCATTGCTTTCTATAACCCTCGTTTTAGTACACTTTTTGTACCTAAGCCAGCGAGTGATGAGGTTCCTTTCACAGGTATTGGCCCAAATTTTACGGGAAGTGATTCTAAAGTCAGTCGTGCGGTTATCTCTGATATAAACGCTTTTAATATGGGGCTCAATGATTTTACTTTTGAAGTTAAGGTAAAAGTAAATAACGGTGCTACCAATTATCCTCCCATTCTTGGTAAAAGAGCAACCTTTACGGGTGGAACTGTGGGCTGGGTATTTTTTCTTGAGGGCGATGCCTGGCAACTAAATGTTGGCCAGAAAAGCTTAGGTAACAGACAGGCAAATGGCGGAGCCATCCGGGACGGGCTTTGGCATAGTCTTACTGCTAAATTCTATAAAGATGGCGCAACGCGTAAAGCCTCCGTATATACCGATGGAGTGCTAAAGGCTACCATTGATGTCACAAATTACGGTAATCTTGACTCCGAAACTCCATTAACATTGGGTTATATTACAGGTTCAGGAGGTGGAATTGATATCTTACTGACTGATATACAGTTTTATAATATTGCTATTCCGGATGCTGTAATTAAAACACAATCGCGTAAAACTTATGTGGATTCTTCACATCCTTATTTCAGTAATCTAATCGGGTACTGGCCGGCAAATGAGGGTAAAGATGACATTATTAAAGACAAATCTGGCTATGCGCATGATTTTAGGATGCAGGGGACTTCTCAATGGCAGCAGTTTAATGAGTATACTCCTCACTTAGATCCGGTTATCTCATCTGACTTTTATAAAATCGTGCCAAACTCTGTTGATATTCCATTTGAGATTTATCAATGGCTGGGAGTTTCTGTGCCAAAATCATGGAATCTTGACGGAAAATCATGGAATCCTATTTATTCTGATATTAAACCTTAATCTGATATGAAAAGCACTTTTTTCTCAATTAATATATTGATAGGTATCTTTTTACTGAGTTTAGCCTCATGTAAAAAATATGGTTATGAATTTGAAGATGGTTATAATAAACCCGGGACGCCGGAGAGTGAACAGACTCTCGATACATCAATGAATGTTATTGATAGATCTTTATATACAAGAGCCCGTATTTTTCCAGGAATGGTTGAAGCTTCGGAGCCTAGGGTAAAAGATGCTAAATTTACTTTGGATCTAGATTTTTCAGCATCAAACTCTTATCTTTTACGAATATCAGTAGCTCCTCGTCCGCAGTTTAGCACAGGGTTTTATGCACCTGCAGGAGAGTTAATTAAGATTATTGTTCCTCAGGGAGCTGACGGTCTGAATATCCAGGTGGGTGGTCATACAGATGACCTCACGGGGCAGTTGAACTTAAAACGGGATCCTCTGATTTATACGGTTAAACAATTGTATCCCGGAACAAATTATATCCGTAATCCTTATGGAGGGACAATCTATATAAATGCGGCCTTTGGCATCAAGGAACCTGTAGAGTTTACAATCACGGGCGCAGTTAAATCACCGGATTTTGTATTGGGAAAGAGTATTGACTCTGAATGGATAAAAGAGGTCAGAGCATCTACAGTTCCATGGCTGGAATTGCGCAGCATGAGGGTAATATTCCTGATCCCAAGGGATTTCTTAATCAGGAATTTTGATTCTTCAAAGCCATTGACAAACCCCACGGCTTTAATGACCGCATGGAATACGGTGTTTGAAGAGGATTTTAACGGCTGGATGGGGCTTTCAGACTTTTCGATAGACAATAGAGACCGAAGTCCTCAAGGCCCATGGAGAGAGGTGTTAGATATTCAACCTTCAGTTGGATATGGGCATAATGGTTTTCCGACGGTAGCAACCATGGATGATGAATGGTTCAATAGTGTGGTTAGTTTAGAGCAATTACTTCATGGAGCAAATTGGGGTACTTATCATGAGTTTGGACATAACTGTCAGCAGGGGTCTATATGGAGCTGGAGTACGCTCGGTGAAACGACCAATAATCTTTTTAATTATAAAGTAGCCCATAGGAATGGAGCTAGTTTTGCAATTCAGCATGGCGATGAATGGGTTCAGCCTGCTTTGGATTTCGTTGCAGCCAACACTTCCTTAAGTGCATTTGATACGGATAAAAAAATGGATGATCCGTTTAAAAGAATGATTCCGTTTCTTCAGATATTTGGCATATATGGTTATGAGGCTATGCCTTATCTGTATACTGAGGCAAGACACGCAGCACGTTATTCAATCAGTGATATTGATAAGCATGACTTTGTTTACGAGCGATTTTCTGAGTATGCAAATACTGATCTGAAATTGTTTTTTGAAGCTTGGGGGATAGCCATTTCTTCTCAGTCAAGGTCTAAAATCTCCGCTAAATTTCCAGGATTGACAAAAAAGATATGGGCATATAATCCAATGACTAAATCGGGAGGTAATGATCCTATTCTTTATAAGACGACCATTTCAGCAAGTTCTGAACAAGAATCGGGGGAACCTGCACCAAGCGGCCCTGCGGCTGCGATGTTAGATGGTCTTGATAATACATTTTGGCATACCAAATGGTCAGGCGATAATTATCCATTTACCATCATTCTTAATACCGGAGCTCCGGTGATGGCTAAGGGCTTGTATTTTGTAACCAGGAACTCCACTGCGCAAAGGCCTAAAAATGCTGAAATATATACAAGTAATGATCAGGTAACCTGGAATCTGGTAGGTTCAACAGTAATAACGAATGCATTTGCAAGGTACAACTATAATTTTCCAGCAACCTTAACTGCTCAATATTACAAAGTCATCCTGAAAGATAGCTGGACGGGCCAGGAGTGGGCAGCCTTATCTGAATTGAATGTTATTAAGTAATTAATTTTTAAAAATTAGATGACGATGAATTATAGAAATAAGACCAGGATATTTTGCTTCTTCGCAGTGATGCTAGTGACGGCGTTTAATGCCTGTAAAAAATATGAAAACCCTGCGCAGGTCTTTGAAGAATACGGAGATGGTAAGGATGGAAATGCGGTTAGAAAAGTGCTGGTGATTAATGTAAACGGAGCAGTTGGTGCAGACATTAAATCGATCAGTCCAACCAATATCGCTGCTTTGGTTAAAACTGGAAAATTCAGTTTTAATGAAATCAAGGACGGAATACCTTCAGATGCAGGATCATTGGCAAGCATGCTAACCGGTGTGTCATCATCGAAGCATAAAATAGTTGATAATACTTACATTCCAATTAATGATTCGAATGATGGTCATGATCAGATTATCAATTATCCATCGATGTTTTCACGGATGCTGGATGTAAGGCCGGAATTTAAGACGGTAACTATCACTTCTGATGCGGCTTTAGATAAATATTTAATTCATGCTGATCGCAGTATTTTGGCCGAAAGCGATGCCTCAGTTAAAGACTCGGCCGTTAATGCGCTAAAGGGTAGTATTGCAAAGGTAATAATGGTAGATTTTAGATCTGTTAAGGCCGCGGGGAGCATGTATGGGTTTTCGCCTGACATACCCGAATATAAGACGGCTATAGAAACAATAGACAGGTACATTGGTGAAATGATGACTGCGTTAAAAGCCCGTAAAGATTATGCATCAGAGGACTGGTTGATCATAGTTACAACCAATAGAGGCGGTGATGACAACAACTCAAAACCAGGATTTATCATTTGCTCTAATCCCAGTCTAAAAGAACAAGGGATTTCAAAAGAAGGATTTAACACCATGCATTTTAAAGGGACGTCTACCAATGCTTACATTAAAAATGATAATGCGCTGTATGACTCAGGAGCAGATAAAGACTTTACAGTACAGCTTCAAATTAAAATGAATTTAAGCAATTCCTATCCTGGTTTTTTCTCTAAAAGCAATGGAGTAATTGGATCTTCCACGACCGGATGGACAATGTTTCAGGAGGGGATTACCTACGGGGTCATCTTTGGAGGTACAAATAATGGCGGATCAGGCAAAACCCAGGTTTTAGGAAGTACTATTACGGATGGCAAATGGCATACCATAACAATGACCGTTAAACTTTCGGGATTGATAAGAACAGCTACATTATACACTGATGGGAACCAGGTTGGTACACTTAATATCACAGCGACAAAAAGTCTGAGTACAACCGAACCTTTAACGTTAGGACACAAAAATGTTGACGGCAGCAGTAATCTTGACTTCTATGCTGCTGATATGTTATACTTCAACGCGGCATTAACTTCGGAATCGATAAAGAACAATATTGCATTAAAAGATATCACCAAGCATCCAAATTATTCAAATTTAATCGGTTATTGGTCTATAGATGAAGGCGGGGGCGGTGTTTTAATAAACTCTGTGCCGGCGGGCCCTAATTTTCTTATGAGAGGCTCCGGGATTTGGGACGCACTGGGAAATGACATTCCGGCAAGCAGAACACCTCAAGCCTTAACTGATGGAACGCTGTCAATTGTTGCTACAGGACCTGATGTGACAGCTCTTACGTTCTATTGGTTAAAAGTTCCGGTTAAAAGTGATTGGAGTTTAGATGGTGTCCCCTGGATATCAAACTTTGAAATAGAATATATTAAATAGGTTAACGCAAAATTAAAAATAATGAAAAGAAAAGGTTTCTATTTAGTCCTGATATTTATTGCTATAGCAACAACATCCTGTAAGAAAAGCTCATCAAAGCCTGATGTTACCCCTGAACCGGAGAAACCGGTGATAGTTGAAGACATAAATTACAAGACAGTTGCAAATACCATCGAAATTGCTCCGGAACTTGAGGCTGCTAAATTTGTATGGCAAAATGCATCAAAAAAAGCCATTACTATTAAATTCAAATATACAGCTGACGGAATAAATAAGGAGGTAATTGTTGATAATAATACAGATGCCGAAGGTGCGGCATCTGTACCTATTTTTGGGCTGACAAATTTTACGATAGTGGTGAGCAATACTGGTGGAAAGGCCGCTGCGACAAGGTTAGTAGGTATTCAACCCGTGTTGAAACCCGAGGTGAAATTGAATAAGGTGGGTTGGACAGCCGCTGCGTCCAGCGAGATTAATCTTCCTGATGAAGAACTAAACGGTGCAGAAAACCTCGTCGATAATGTGACCACCAGAAGTATAACTTCACCTGCTGTTCCATCCTTCTGGCAATCTGATTATTATTTGGACCCGGTATATCCTTATCCACACTGGCTAATAATTGATATGAAGAAAGAAGCGAGGATAACGAAGATAGGATTGAATGCCCATACCGATGGAAATCAAGGCTTTTCTCAATTTAAGATTGAAGGAAGTATTGATGGCATTGGGTTTACGGATATTGCTGAAGGAGAAAAAACGTTTAATCCACGCATTACTTCAGAACAAAATTTTAAGGTGGCCCCGGCAACTCCAATCAGATATTTGAAGATTACGTTAATGATAGGCTCTCCTTATCCTTGTTTAGCTAATTTTGAAGCCTACGCAAGACAATAATGTTTATACAGGTTTCTTCTTAACAAGAGGCTATTCTTTTATATAGCCTCTTGTATTTTGTGCTAATCAGATGTTTATTTGCTAGGATGGAATAAACTAACTTAATAATTCTTGCAAATCCCTGTCGGCTGTAGGTATTTTCTTTAAGAAATCATCAAATCCTGCCCCTTCCTGGGAACTATACATGCCATATGCATCCAGGATATATCCGATTTGACCATCTTTATCTTCCAGGATATACAGTACTGAGTTGTCGGCAGGATCGGAATCCCCCTCAAAACGATATGTTTTTATAATGGTAAGATCTTCGGGATTGTATATTTTGTTGACGCCTGCTCCCTGCATTTTGCCATGATCAGTCATCTTTATTTCATTGTCTAAACCTTTAAGTCTTAACTTTTCCAAAATTTGACTAAGGGTATTCATTTCAACTGGACGTTCCATAATAGATTTGTTTTTTGATACAACAACCAGGACGAAGAAAGGTTTTCCAATGGCTACAAAAAAGGCTTCTAATTAAGATTAGAAGCCTTTTTTGTAGTTTCAAACTAAGGTCTGCCTTATAAAGAAAAAGCAGCTTTTACTTTATCAACGAAGTCTAGTTTTTCCCATGTAAACAGCTCAACAGTTACGGTTTTCTCTTCGCCTCCCGGGCTTTTGAAAGTTTTGGTAACTGTTTCGGATTTGCGGCCCATATGGCCATAAGCTGCTGTTTCGCTATATATTGGGTTCCTGAGCTTTAAACGTTGTTCTATAAAGTAAGGACGCATATCAAAAATGCTTTCTACAATTTTTGCAATCTCGCCGTCTGTTTTGCTTACTTTTCCTGTTCCATAAGTATTGATATAGATACCCATTGGTTTGGCAACGCCAATAGCATAACTGACCTGCACCAATATTTCATCAGCTACTCCGGCTGCGACAAGGTTTTTGGCAATGTGACGCGTTGCATAAGCAGCGCTTCTGTCAACTTTACTTGGATCCTTTCCGGAAAAAGCGCCGCCGCCATGGGCGCCCTTGCCTCCATAAGTATCCACAATAATCTTACGTCCTGTAAGTCCTGTATCGCCATGTGGACCACCGATCACGAATTTTCCTGTGGGATTGATGTGGTATTCTATTTTATCGTTGAATAAGTGCGCGTATTGGGGATATTTTGCTATAATTCTTGGAATTAGGATATCAACCAGATCTTTTTTAATCTTGGCAAGCATTGTAGACTCTTCATCAAAGTCATCGTGCTGAGTAGAAATCACTATGGCATCGATCCTGACAGGTTTGTTGTTGTCATCATATTCTAAAGTCACCTGTGATTTGGCATCAGGACGCAAATAGACGATTTCTTTATTTTCCCTTCTTAGCACTGCCAGTTCCTGTAATAGTTTGTGTGCCAGATCCAGAGCCAAAGGCATGTAGTCTTCAGTCTCATTGGTAGCGTAACCAAACATCATTCCCTGGTCACCTGCGCCCTGCTCTTCTTTACTGCTTCTGTCTACGCCCTGATTAATGTCCTGTGACTGCTCATGAATGGCCGAAAGAATTCCGCATGAGTTTGCCTCAAACATGTACTCACTTTTGGTGTATCCGATTTTTTTAATAACATCACGGGCAATCTGCTGAACATCCAGATAGGTTTGGGATTTTACCTCACCAGCCAATATGACCTGGCCGGTGGTCACTAAAGTTTCGCATGCAACCTTCGACTCGGGATCGAATGCTAAAAAGTTATCAATAAGTGCATCGGAGATTTGATCAGCTATTTTGTCTGGATGGCCTTCAGAAACTGATTCGGATGTAAATAAATATGACATTCTAAATAATTAAATTTTAAGTTTAAAATTGTTAATTAGAAGGAGCCAATCCTGTGAAACAGGCTGTAAAAGGAAGTGTAGATAGGTTAGCACTTTTTTTTACGTGGTTGCAATCCCGCTATTTTTAGATAGCATCGCAAATCAGTCCACTTTTTAACGGTGCAAAATTAGTATATATATTCAAATAGTCAAAAAATATCAATTATTTTGTGTCGTTATAAATCAAAAGCACTTGTCGAAGTCTAATATATTATTTATCATCAATCCCATTTCGGGAGGGAAAGACAAAATGAAGATCCCCGGATTGATTGATGCTACCCTGGACCGCTCAAAATTTAATCCGAATTTTAGCTTTACGGAATATATCGGCCATGCGTCAGAAATAGCGGAAGAAGCCTCGGGCAAAAATTTTGACATCATTGTTGCTGTGGGAGGCGACGGGACGATCAACGAAATTGCTACTAAAGTGATGCAGCAGCATAAAATACTTGGAATTATTCCTTTTGGTTCAGGAAATGGGCTGGCAAGGTTTTTAAAAATCCCGATGAATACCGTTAAAGCGATTGAGGTAATAAACCATCAGCATACCCTGTTAATTGATACCGGGAAATTCAATGATAAGCATTTCTTTAACATGGCAGGCATGGGTTTTGATGCACATATCAGCTCGGTATTTGCCGGCAATAAATCAAGAGGTCTGACCGGATATTTAAGGTTAGGATTGAAAGAAGTATTAGACTATAAAGCTCAGGTCTATCACCTCAATATTGATGGTGTTGATTATGTTAAAAAAGCCTTTGTAATTAGCCTGGCAAATTCATCCCAATACGGTAATAATGCCCATATCTCTCCTGCCGCTTCAATAACTGATGGTTTACTGGATGTTTGTATAGTTAAGGAATTTCCTATGTATAAGCTTCCTCTTCTTGGTTACGAAATGGTCAGAGGAATAACTAACAGATCTGACTTAGTTGAAATAATCCGGGGAAAACAGATAAAGATCACCAGAGAAAATGATGATGCCATCCATATTGACGGAGAACCCTTTTTTATGGGGAAAGAAATAGCCGCGAGTATTGCTCCGTTATCATTAAAGATCATTACGCCTTTGATATGAAATCTAAAAAGAAAACTTTAAGCGATTTGGGTGGAATTATGTATTCAACAGACCCGGGTTTTAACTATGAAGAGAAGGAAGAAACCCGGGAGGAGGCGATTCCTAATAACAAGCAGGATCTAAGAGTAATGCTGGATAAAAAAAACAGAGGCGGAAAGGCTGTAACATTAATAACGGGTTTTTTGGGTAATGACGCTGATCTGGATAAGTTAGCTAAAATACTCAAGACAAAATGCGGAGTAGGCGGGGCTGCTAAGGATGGAGAGATTTTGATACAGGGAGATTTCAGGGATAAGGTATTGGCCATCCTGCAAAAAGAGGGTTATAAAGTAAAAAAATCAGGGGGCTAATTTTGAATATAATCAGTTGATTATAAACGAATTAGTTTATAGTGTATTCGTTACAATAAGTAAAAATTTTCTTGGGAAAGAGTGTTTTTTAGCTTTTTATCTGCATAACTTTGCTGCACTAACTTATTATTCTTATGAGCAAAGCATTTATGCTGAAGCCTGATCTAAGCTATTTGAATCTTAATTCAGAACACGCTTTATATCAGCTTAATGTGGCACAATTGGTTGAGGAAGCCCTGATGAACGGGGAAGGTTCTCTTGCCGATAGTGGCGCACTGGCTGTAGATACAGGAAAATTTACTGGCCGTTCTCCCAAAGACAGGTTTATAGTTTGTGACGACACAACCAGAGACATTGTATGGTGGGGCGACGTCAATATCAAATTTGACGAAGGCAATTTTGACTCTTTGTTTGAAAAACTGACTAAGCATCTCAGTAAAGGAAAATATTACGTACGCGACACGTATGCCTGCGCTGAGGGTAGTTATAAAACAAGTGTCAGGGTCATTACGGAAACGGCATATCAGAATCTTTTTGCCAACAATTTATTTTTAAGGCCGGAAGAAAGCGGTTTAGGTGATACGCCTGACTGGACAATTATCGCATCCCCTTCCTTTTTAGCTGATCCGGTAACGGATGGAACAAGGCAGGCAAACTTTTCCATCTTAAATTTTAAAAGGAAAATTATTTTAATTGGTGGCACAGGATATACTGGTGAGATTAAGAAAGGGATATTTTCCGTATTAAATTTACTGCTGCCATATGAACAGGATACCTTGCCTATGCACTGTTCGGCAAATGTTGGAAAAAATGGAGATACAGCAATCTTTTTTGGACTCTCGGGCACAGGAAAGACTACGCTTTCGGCGGATCCGGAACGAGGACTGATCGGTGATGACGAGCATGGCTGGGGACCTGAAACTGTTTTTAATTTCGAGGGAGGTTGTTACGCAAAATGTATTGACCTGACCCAGGAGAAAGAACCACAGATATTTAATGCTATAAAGTTTGGGGCATTACTTGAAAACACCAATTATTTTCCGGGAACGAGAAGGGTAGATTTTTCGGACATCAAAAAAACTGAAAATACAAGGGTAGCATATCCTATAACGTTTATTAATGATGCATTTGTACCATCGATTGCAAAGGCGCCTAAAAATATTTTTTTTCTGACAGCTGATGCTTTTGGGATTTTGCCTCCCATATCAAAATTAGATGCCGGGCAGGCTATGTTTCATTTCATTTCTGGTTATACAGCTAAGGTTGCTGGAACCGAAGCAGGGATAACGGAGCCTCAGCTTACTTTTTCAGCATGTTTTGGTAAGGCATTCCTGCCTTTGCATCCGACAAAATATGCAGAGCTTTTGGGAAGAAAAATGAGAGAGAGTGATGTGAATGTCTGGCTGGTTAATACCGGATGGAGTGGGGGTGCTTATGGGGTTGGTAAAAGGATCAAACTTGATTATACAAGATCAATGATATCGGCAGCTTTAAACGGGCTGTTTGAAGCAGTGGAGTTTGTAACTGATCCGGTCTTTGGATTGAAGATTCCTGTGAGCTGTCCTGGCGTTCCTGCAGAAATTTTAAACCCAAAAAACATGTGGTCGGATAAGCAAAAATATGATGCCAGAGCTAGTGAACTATCGATTGCCTTCGTAAATAACTTTAGACAATTTGAAGCCTTTGCGAACGATGAAATGATAGCCGCACTCCCTAAAGTTGTTGAAAACACAATTTAAAAGTATTTTTTTACCTAAAAATTTGCATTTCAGTTTTTTTTTAGTTTTAATTGTGAAAGATTGTCTCCGCAACGAGACGATCTTTTTTAATTATACAGGAATGCGAGTAGGGAGAATAGGCGCAACGTAACGAATTAACAAGCTAATGATTATTTAATTTGGAATTAAAATCAAAGTTATAAATTTGTTATTGCAACAATTATTTGTAATCGTCGTTGTGTGTATTACGGAATAATAATCTAAATTTAAAAAACAAAGTACTAAAACTAAAAAACTAAAAAAAATGGCAAACGCACCAAAACCAACAACAGTTAAAAAAGAAGGTTCATCTTCAGCTTCAAATTTATTCGCGACGTTAACTATTCCAATTTGTATCATTATCGGAATTTGTGTTTACAAATTTATTTTTGGAGACAGGGGAAATTTCATCGGCGGAGCTGATCCTGATTTGCATGAAACTCTTCCATTACCGGGTAACTATATGGGAATGGCTTATAAAGGAGGGGTTATCGTACCTGTTCTATTGGGTATGTTCCTGATGGTAATTGTATTCTCTATTGAGCGTTCAATTGTAATCAGTAAAGCGACTGGTAAAAGCAGTCTTGATTCTTTTGTGAAAAAGATCCAGGGTCTTCTGAATTCAAACAATATCGAGTCTGCTCTTGCTGAGTGTGATAAACAACAAGGTTCTGTTGCGAATGTAATTAAATCCGGATTGAGAAAATATCGTGAGATGGAATCAGAACAAAATATGGATACTGATCAAAAATGTCTGGCTATCCAAAAAGATATTGAAGAAGCAACTACATTAGAAATGCCAATGCTGGAGCAAAATTTAACAGTAATCGCTACTTTGGTTTCAGTAGGAACACTTACAGGACTATTGGGTACAGTAACAGGTATGATCAAAGCCTTCGGTGGTTTGGCTAACTCTGGTGCTCCGGATCAGGCGGCTTTGGCAACTGGTATCTCTGAGGCCCTTATCAATACAGCTACAGGTATCGGTACATCTACTTTTGCAATTATCATGTATAACATCCTTACTTCCAGGATTGATAAGTTAACTTACGCAATTGACGAAGCAGGTTTTAGCATCATCCAGACTTACGCCAGCACGCATAAATAGAAAGTATTATTTTTTTTACCGGCTTTTATGGAAAACCGGATGAATTAACATCATTAGTAAAAAAGTAAGTAATTTTTAAAGATATGCCAAGAGCAAAGGTCCAAAGAAAGAGCACTGCAATTGATATGACAGCCATGTGCGACGTGTCATTCCTGCTGCTGACTTTCTTTATATTAACAGCAACTGCGCGCCAGCCTGATCCTTTGGATATAATTATCCCTAGTTCGACTTATAAGATCAAAGTACCTGATAATGATATAGGCATTTTATCGATCGGCGGAAAAGGAAAGGTTTTCTATGAGATTGTAGGCCAGGACGTCAAAGAGGCAACTCTTGCTAAAATGGGGCAGCAATATAATATTCAGTTCACTCCTGAGGAGATAAAACGCTTTAAGGTTTTAGGATCTTTCGGTGTTCCAATAGAAAGTTTGAAGCAATTTATAGCTATGGACTCTGAGGACAGGGAGAAATTTGCTAAGCAAAGTGCGGGGATACCATCAGATTCAACCAACAACCAACTGGCACAATGGATTATGCAAAATCGTCATTCAGTTGCTGAATTGCATAATGCCCCCCTGAGAATAAGTATAAAAGGAGACGCCCAAGAAGAATATCCTACTGTTAAGAAAATAATAGATATCCTTCAAAAGCAAAAAATTAACAAATTTAGTTTAATTACTTCAGCCGAAGGCGGAAAATAAAAACATATTATGGCAGAATTAGATACCTCCAGCGGGGGAGGGAAAAAAGGCGGCGGTAAAGTAAGAACCAAGAAAGCGAATACCAAAGTGGATTTAACCGCTATGGTTGACCTTGCATTCTTGTTGATCACTTTCTTTATGCTAACCACCTCCCTGTCAAAGCCGATTGCAATGGACATTGCAAAGCCGGATCAAGAGGATAACGAAGTAAGAAATGAACTTCGTGCGTCACAAACCATGACCATTCTTCTTGGAGAGAAAGATAAAGTGGCTTGGTATATGGGTGAGGCAAAGGATGCGCATCCTGTTATTGAAAGCTTCGCCGAAGTGAGGAGATCCTTACTAAAGAACAAAGAAGCTGTAAAGAAAAACACAAACAGGCAAATCGTTATCGTTGTTAAGCCAACAGATGGAGCTACGTATAAGAATTTTGTTGATATAATGGATGAGCTTAATATTGCCGCCATTAAAACAGCCCCGGCTATCGATGATGTAAATATTCTCGATAACGAGAAGGCATTCATGAGAGAAGGCGGGATATTAAAATAGATATAAACAAAAGTAAAATATTAAGCTATGTTTGGTTCAAAAATAGATTTATTTAAAAGGGATTGGCTTGATGTTGTATTTGCTAACAAAAACAAAAGCTACGGTGCTTACGAGCTTCGTCAGCGTAGTGATGCAAACACAACTAAAGCACTGTTGATAGCGTCATCGTTATTCATACTGGTGTTCTTGTCCCCTAAAATTGCGGAGTTGGTGACACCACCGCCTCCGGAAGATGAGATTGTTAAACAGGTAGAGGTTGTTGTGCAGCCTCCTCCTCCGGTAAATCCGGAGACTCCACCTCCACCCCCGCCACAACCACCTCCGCCAAAGCAGGATCAGATTAAGTTCCCTCCTCCTATTGTGAAGCCGGATGAATTGGTTCGTGATGAGGAACCTGTGGAGATTGAAGATTTAAAAAAGGCTGATCCCGGTCAGAAAACTGTAGCCGGAGATCCTGATGCTGATATCGTTATCGCGACAGCTGCTGGAGATGGCCCTAAACAGGCTGCAGTGGTAGAGGATACCAAGGTTTATGATTTCGTAAGTCTGGAGACCCAGCCAAGTTTCCCTGGTGGCATGGATAAATTTTATGCTTATGTTCAAAAAGCTGTAAGATACCCTGCTCAGGCTCAGGAAAACAACATTCAAGGTAAAGTATTTTTATCTTTTGTTGTGGAGAAAGATGGCAGCTTAACTGACATCAAGGTCGAAAGAAAACTTGGTGGTGGTACGGATGAGGAAGCAATGAGGGTGCTGAAGGCTAGTCCTAGATGGATCCCTGGTGTTCAGAATGGTAAAAAAGTTCGTGTTAAGTATAACATTCCAATCAGTTTTACTTTATCTCAATAGCAAAAAATGTTTAGTTTAAAAACATTTAAACAGAAATCGCCTCAACAGCGATTTCTGTTTATTTTAGGGCTAGTCATGTTCGCTTTTTACCTGGTGCTGGGTTTCATATTGATTTTTTGGGCAGATATGCCGGTAGATATAGAAAGAAAATATAGAATACTGCTTGGTTGCATATTAATCGTATATGGTGTGATCAGGTTTACCCGTGTGATTAAACGAGATAATGATTAGAATGAAGAATCTTATATTAGCGTTTTTGGTATTGTCAATTGTGGCTTGCTCAGATTCTTCAAAAAAAGATGCGGTTGTTCAAACCAGGACTTCCGGTACGGTAAAAATACTTGTTGATGAATCGTTTTCTTCAATTATTGCCGACCAGGTTGAAGTGTTCAACAGCGATTATAAAGATGCGAAGTTTAACATTTCGGAAGGCAATGAAAACAAAATTGTTCCCAACTTTTTGAATGATAGCATGGGAGTTATTATCTTGTCAAGAAGGTTAAAACCAGATGAAGAGAAAATATACAGAAACAGGGGAATTATCCCAAAGACATCGCGATTTGCAATTGATGGTATTGCTTTGATCACAGGGAAGGATAACATTGACAGTAATATTACAGTGGATCAAGTGATCAGCATATTAAAAGGAGCTGATACCGGAGGGAAAAACCTGGTATTTGACAATGCTTATTCAAGTACATTACGCTATTTTAAGGAATTGGCACAAATAAAGGAACTTCCAAAAAGCGGTGTATATACTTTAGAGGATGATAATGACGTTATAAAGTATGTAGGGGAGCATAAAAACTTTATTGGTGTAGTTGGTGTTAACTGGTTAATAGCCAATAATGCCAATATGTCTGCTTATATTGGGAAGGTGAAAATGATGGGTGTGAAGAATGTAAAGGGAAAAAAGGGAGATGATGCATTTTATACACCTAAACAAATTAATCTGATCAATGGTATTTATCCATTTTTAAGAAACGTTTACATTATAGATTGTGAAGGCAGGGATGGTTTGGGTACCGGATTTGCAAATTGGCTGATGAGTCCTCGTGGTCAGTTAATTGTGCTTAGATCTGGATTGGGCCCGCATAAGATCGTTCCACGGGAATTTAACTTGAAGAATAAGAACTAAATTTTATATTTGAGGCACGGAGTTTGGATAAATAAATAAGATTCATAAAATTTTTACTATAAATAATTAAAATATAACGAACCATGAAGTCTGCTAATCAAGCTTCATAACAATTTAAATACTAATATACGAACCATGAAAATGACAAAGAAAGCAATAACCTTAGGTTTAGGTTTAGTAGTGATAGGTTCTGCCTCTTTTGCTCAGAGCATAGATGATGCGAAGAAGGCGATAGATGCCGAACAATACCAAAAAGCGACTTCGACGCTTAAAGCATTGGTAAAATCACAAGCCGGTAAAGGCGAAAATTACTTTTATTTAGGTAATGTTTATTTAAAAAGAGACTATTTGGATTCTGCAAGGGCTGCGTTTACCCAAGGAGTGACTGCAGAAGCGAAAAACCCGTTAAATTACGTGGGTTTAGGTCAGGCTGATTTGATGTCTAATAATGCAGCGTCTGCGAAAACCAACTTTGCTAAGGCAATAGAAGTTGCGTCAAAAAAGGATTATACACCTTATTTGTATACGGGTAAAGCATATATAGCAACAGCCAAACCTGATTTTGCAGCAGCGCTTCCTAATCTGCAAAAGGCAGATGAGCTAGATGATAAAGACAAAGATCCTGAAACATTTGTTGCGTTAGGAGACTTTTATGCACTTCAGCGAAAGAACTCAGAAGCTCTGCAAAACTATATGCGCGCGCTAAGCATCAATCCTGCTTTATACAGATCTACAGTTCAAATCGGAAGGATGTATAAAGAGTCAAGAGCTTTCACAGAGGGTGAAACTGAATTGAAGAATGTAATTGCTGCTGATGCTAATTATGGACCTGCTTATCGTGAGCTTGCAGAATTGTACAGACAGTGGGCTGATTTTGAGCCGGCAAGTGCTGCTACGAAAAACGCAGACGCTATTACCAATTACAAAAAATATCTTGATCTGACTGATAAGTCATATGAGTCACGGATCAGGTACGCACAGATCTTATTCTATGCTAAAGACTATAAAACGTTAGAACAAGAGACCACAGAACTGGCAGCGATGAATCCTAACGATACCAAAAATCTGATTGTTCTCAGATTACGTGGATATTCTGCTTATGAAAATCAGAACTATCCTCAAAGTCTGCAGTTTATGAACGACTTCTTTGCAAAAGTAAAAGACACTGCACGTATTATACCTGAAGATTATTTATACCTGGGCCAGGCACAATTGCAAAACAATGAAGATAGCCTGGGAATTATTAATGTTACCAAGGCCATTGCAAAAGATTCGTCCAAAGCTGAAATATTAGCTGATGTAGCTAAGAAATATTACGATGCAAAAGATTATTTAAAAGCAATTAATACTTACAAAATCGTTAATCAATATAACCCTAATGGAAAAGGCTCACTTTATAATTTGTTCTATCAAGGTGTAGCGTCGTATGTGTACTATGCAAAAGGTTATACCGCTAAAACTAATCCATCCAGACAGGTTTTATTGGATGGAGATAGCGCACTTTCTAAATTATTGAAAGCAGCCCCGAGTACTGTAGAAGCATTAGTATACAGAGCAAGGATAAATGACTTTCTTGATACGAGTTCTGTTGCCCCAACAGGTGCTAAACTCCCATTTTATCAGCAATACCTGGATTCTGTAGAAACAAAGGTGGATAAACAAACTGTTGTTGTAAAAAGAAATATGGTAGAGGCCTATAACCAAATTGCAGGGTTTGCAGCTTATAAGGAAGATAAAGAAAAAGCGAAATTGTACTGGGACAAAGCATTAGCTATTGATCCGGCAAATGCTACTGCTACCGAAGGAATTAAATCATTAACAGCACCTGCACCAAAGGCTGCTGCCAAAGCTGTTCCTAAAAAGAAAAAGTAGTGAATTTCTAATAAAAGAAAAAGGCAGGGTTGTTATCCTGCCTTTTTCTTTTATTTTTGCAGCATAATAACATTCAAATGGAAACTCAAAGTGTGCCGGTAGATTTTTTGCCTATAATAATTCAGGTTATTGTTGCTTTAGGATTTGTTGTTGTAACTTTAATTGCAACCCATTTTCTGGGTCCTAAAAGAAAGACTGACGATAAACTAGCTACATTTGAGGCTGGTGTTAAAGTAGTCGGAAATGCACGACAGCCCTTTTCTATAAAGTATTTTTTGGTAGCGATTTTATTTGTACTGTTTGATGTCGAGGTTATTTTTATGTATCCCTGGGCTGTAAATTTTAGAAGCCTCGGAATGTCGGGAATGATTGAGATGTTCATCTTTATGGGAACGTTGCTGCTTGGCTTTATTTATGTCATTAAGAAGAAGGCACTGGATTGGAATTAATCTATTTAGATCGGTTCTAAATGATGGCGCTTTAATTCTTTTGCTTTTAAAAAATTGTAGATTTGTGGTTCATTCTTTACCGGAATGAGCCTTTTTTGTTTTATATCATGAGTGACATCAATATTGTAGAAGCGCCGCCGGGTATAGAGGGGTCCGGATTTTTTGCTACCTCTTTAGATAAGGTGATCGGTCTTGCCCGTTCCCATTCATTATGGCCTTTACCGTTTGCAACATCCTGCTGTGGAATTGAGTTTATGGCCACTATGGGCTCACACTACGATTTTGGACGTTTTGGTTCGGAGAGGTTAAGTTTTTCGCCACGCCAGGCAGATCTTTTAATGGTCATGGGCACCATAGCTAAAAAAATGAGTCCTGTTTTAAAGCAGGTTTACTTACAAATGGCAGAGCCCCGATGGGTAATGGCTGTTGGAGCCTGCGCTTCAAGCGGAGGTATTTTTGATACTTATTCTGTATTGCAGGGTATTGATGAGATTATTCCGGTAGATGTATATGTCCCAGGCTGTCCTCCAAGACCGGAAGCTATTCTGGATGGATTTGGTAAGATACAGGAACTGGTAAGAAATGAATCTTCGAGAAGAAGGAATTCTGATCAATATAGAGATATGTTAGCTTCATACGGGATACAATAATGGCAGACATTACAAACCAAGAATTAACGGTCTTACTGACTGAAAGATTTGGAGATAGAATCTCCGGGGTTAATGAACCGTATGGGTTCCTCACTTTTGAGACAACCAAGGATGTAATCATCACTGTTTTGGAGTTTTTAAAGCAAAACAGCCTGGCAAATTTTAATTTTCTCACGGATATAACCGCGGTGCATTACCCTGGTAAAAAACATGGAATCGCTGTAGTTTATCATTTGCACAGTATGGTTAAACGCATTAGGGTGAGGGTCAAGGTATTTATTGATGAACACCATCCTGAGATTCCTACGGCGACTACCTTGTGGAACAGTGCAAACTGGATGGAAAGAGAAACTTACGATCTTTTTGGAGTTAAGTTTGAAGGTCATCCGGACCTGAGAAGAATATTGAACATGGATGAGCTTGGTGTTCATCCAATGCTTAAGCAGTATCCCCTGGAAGATCCAAATAGGGTAGATAAAAAAGACGAATACTTTGGTAGATAATAACATATGAATCACAATCAGCCAGTAGAGACGGACAATGATCCGCAAAATGAATTGGTAACCCTGAACCTGGGGCCAACTCACCCGGCTACACATGGTGTTTTCCAGAATGTTATTCAGTTGGATGGTGAACGTATTGTTAGCGGAGTTTCCACTATAGGATACATTCACAGAGCATTTGAAAAGATTGCCGAACATCGCCCTTTCTATCAGATCACTCCATTGACTGATCGTTTAAATTACTGTTCATCGCCGATCAACAATATGGGATGGCACATGACCGTAGAAAAACTATTGAATATTCAAATGCCTAAGCGTGTGGATTATTTAAGGGTGATTATTATGGAACTGGCACGGATATCCGACCATATCATCTGCAATACAATTATTGCACAGGATACCGGGGCAACAACGACATTCCTTTATCTTTTTCAGTTCAGGGAACATATATATGAGATCTATGAGGAGATTTGTGGTGCCAGGCTGACAACAAATATCGGACGTATCGGTGGTTTTGAAAGGGATTTCAATGAAATAGCTTTTGCAAAGATCAATAAATTCTTAAAAGAGTTCCCGGTAGCATTACGGGAATTTGAAAGTTTACTCAACCGTAACCGCATATTTATTGACCGCACCGCTAAGGTGGCCGAAGTCTCTGCGGAGAAGGCCCTGGATTATGGCTGGACGGGGCCTTTATTGCGTTCAGCAGGTGTGGATTATGATGTGCGTGTGAGTGATCCTTATTCTTCTTATGAGGACTTCGATTTCGAAGTTCCCGTTGGGACAAGCGGAGACATATACGATCGCTATCTGGTGCGCAATGAGGAAATGTGGCAAAGCATCAGACTGATTGAGCAGGCTTTGGAAAAGATAAAACATGAACCTGCGGGAATATTTCATGCAGACGTGCCTGAATTTTACCTGCCGGCCAAAGAAGAGGTTTATAATAATATGGAGGCATTGATCTATCATTTCAAAATTGTGATGGGAGAAATAGATGCCCCTAAAGCGGAAGTTTATCATTCCGTAGAAGGCGGAAACGGGGAACTTGGTTTTTACCTGATCAATGACGGGGGGAGAACACCTTACCGGTTACATTTCAGAAGACCTAGTTTTATTAATTATCAAATGTTTGCTCCCATGAGTAAAGGCATGCTGCTTTCAGATGCCATTATCAACATGAGTAGCATGAATATTATTGCAGGAGAATTAGATGCTTAAAGTAGAACAACAACAACCTGTAGATTTTTCATCAGCCTTAATCGCTAAGTGTGATGAAATCGTTAAAAGATATCCAGAGGGAAAGCACAAATCAGCTTTGCTTCCCATACTTCATGAGGTTCAGGCAGAGTTGGGATGGTTGAGCAATAACGCTATGGACAAGGTGGCAGACTATCTTAACATCTTACCAATTGAAGTTTATGAGGTTGCTTCCTTTTATTCCATGTACTTTTTAAAGCCACAAGGGAAATACATGCTTGAAGTATGCAGGACAGGCCCTTGTTGTTTAGTCGGCGCTGAAAAGCTGATGAACCATATTGAACATAGCCTTGGAGTTAAAGAAGGTGAGGTTACTGAGGATGGCTTATTCAGCTGGAGGGGAGTAGAATGTCTGGCTGCATGCGGCTATGCTCCTGTATTGCAGATTGGCCCCGAATATACATTTTACGAAAACCTGAATGAACAGAAGGTTGACGAATTGATAGAAGACTTACGCAAAAGATAATGGCTCGTAAACTATTATTAGAACATATAAACGTACCGGGCATCAATACACTTGATGTTTACCGCCAGAAAGGCGGTTACCGTGCCGTTGAAAAAGCTTTAAAAACTTTAACGCCTGATGAAATCGTCGAGGAAGTCAAAAAATCCGGACTACGCGGTCGCGGAGGAGCTGGATTTCCAACCGGAATGAAATGGAGCTTTCTGGCGAAACCTGAGGGTGTCGCACGTTATCTGGTGTGTAATGCTGATGAATCCGAACCAGGGACTTTTAAAGACCGTTATCTAATGACATATATTCCCCATGCATTAATAGAGGGGATGATCGTTTCCAGTTTTGCATTAGGTGCTAATACGTCTTATATCTATGTGAGGGGCGAAATGATGCCTCAAATCCGCATTCTGGAAAAAGCAATAGCTGAAGCAAAAAGTGCCGGATTTTTAGGGCAGAATATTTTAGGAACAGGTTATAACCTCGAGTTATATGTACAGCCAGGTGGCGGCGCATATATCTGCGGTGAAGAAACGGCATTACTGGAATCATTGGAAGGTAAGCGTGGCAATCCGAGGATCAAGCCTCCTTTTCCTGCAATTGCTGGATTATATGGCTGCCCAACCGTTGTGAACAACGTGGAGTCTATTGCAGCAGTAGTTCCTATCGTCAACGACGGCGGTGATGAGTATGCCAAGATCGGAATTGGCCGCAGTACAGGAACTAAACTGATCTCTGCTTCAGGCAATTTAGTGAAACCGGGCGTGTATGAAATAGAGCTTGGCTTGCCAGTTGAGGAATTTATCTATTCTGATGAGTATTGTGGTGGGATGGCAAATGGGAAAAGATTGAAAGCTACAGTAGCCGGAGGATCATCAGTGCCTATTTTGCCGGCCAATTTAACCTTAAAACTTGCTAATGGAGAACCGAGACTGATGAGCTATGAGTCGCTTTCTGAAGGGGGCTTTGCTACAGGAACTATGCTTGGCTCGGGTGGTTTTATTGCTTTTGATGAAGACCAGTGTATCGTTAGAAATACATGGAATTTCTCGAGGTTCTATCATCATGAGAGTTGCGGTCAATGTTCTCCCTGCAGAGAAGGTACCGGCTGGATGGAAAAAGTATTGCACAGATTAGAATATGGACATGGTAAGATGAGCGACATTGATCTTTTGGTCGATGTATCAAAAAAGATTGAAGGAAATACGATCTGTCCATTAGGTGATGCGGCGGCCTGGCCGGTTGCAAGCGCCATAAGACATTTTAGAGATGAGTTTGAATGGCATGTGAAAGAGCCGGTTAAAAGTCTAGATACTAATTATGGTTTGGCAAATTATGCTGAGCCAATTGCGAAAGCAGAAGTTACGACAGGAAATTAACGATCATGAGTGATAAAGTTAAGGTAACCATAGACGGGATAACAGTAGAAGTTGCACCCGGTACAAGTATTCTAAATGCTGCAAGACAAATAGGTGGTGATATTGTGCCTCCGGCAATGTGTTATTATTCTAAGTTAGAAGGGAGCGGAGGAAAGTGCCGCACCTGCATTGTTAAAGTCAGTAAAGGATCTGAAAAAGATCCGCGTCCAATGCCGAAACTGGTAGCATCATGCCGTACCACAGTGATGGATGGGATGGAAGTTCAGAATATCACTTCTCCAGAGGTCATCGAGGCACGCAGCGGGGTTGTTGAAATGTTGCTGATCAATCACCCCTTAGACTGTCCGGTTTGCGATCAGGCAGGTGAGTGCGACCTTCAGAATCTTGGCTATGAGCATGGTTTGCAAAAAACCAGGTATGAATTCGAACGCAGAACTTTTGAGCGTATAGACATTGGAGACAAGATCCAGCTGCACATGAACAGGTGTATATTGTGTTATCGCTGTGTCTTCACTGCCGACCAGATCACCAATAAACGGGTCCATGGTATTTTAAACCGCGGAGACCATTCCGAAATATCTACCTATATTCAAACTGCGGTAGACAACGACTTTTCCGGAAACGTCATCGACGTATGTCCGGTTGGAGCCCTCACTGATAAAACATTCAGGTTTAAAAACCGGGTTTGGTTTACTAAACCTATTGATGCACACAGAGATTGCCCGACATGCAGCGGAAAGGTAACTTTATGGTATAAAGGTGAAGATGTACTAAGGGTTACCGCCCGTAAAGATGTGTATGGAGAGGTGGAGGAATTCATTTGTAATACCTGCAGATTTGACAAAAAGAAAACAGCGGACTGGACCATCGAACACCCAACACACATTAGCGACGCTTCGGTTATAGCTTCCAATCATTACGAAACTTTAAAACCGCTGCCAGTGATTCAGGACAATGCTAAATTGCAATTGGCTAATAAAGTTGAACTAGAAAAAACCACTAAATTCTAATGGATATAGCTTTTGTAATAGAAAAATTTATACTGGTTACCATCATATTTGCCATTAGCTTACTAATCGCTATGTATTCGACCTATGCGGAGCGTAAGGTCGCCGCTTTCTTGCAGGACAGGCTTGGTCCTGACAGGGCTGGTCCCTTTGGAATTCTGCAGCCGCTTGCTGACGGCGTGAAGATGTTTATGAAGGAGGAGATCATTCCTTCCAATGCCAGCAAATGGTTATTTATGGTTGGTCCTGGTTTGGCGATGCTTACTGCCTGTATTGGGACAGCTGTTATACCCTGGGGCAGTGCAATTACCATTGGCGACAGAGTTGTTCCGTTGCAGGTCACAGATATAAATGTTGGAATCCTTTACATTTTTGGAGTGGTTTCATTAGGCGTGTATGGGGTGATGATCGGAGGCTGGGCCTCAAACAATAAATATTCGTTATTGAGTGCTATACGTGCTGCTTCTCAAAATATCAGTTATGAAATTGCGATGGGGCTGTCCATCATTGCTTTGCTCCTGGTAACCGGCACGATGAGTCTTAAGGAAATTGTAGAGCAGCAACATGGATGGCATTGGAATATATTGTATCAGCCATTAGGTTTCCTGATCTTTATGGTCTGTGCTTTTGCTGAGACCAATAGGGCACCTTTCGATTTACCTGAATGTGAAACTGAGCTTATTGGTGGTTATCATACAGAATATTCTTCGATGAAACTTGGGTTCTATCTATTTGCAGAATACATCAATATGTTTGTATCCTCAGCAGTAATGGCGACATTATATTTTGGCGGGTACAATTACCCGGGCATGGATTGGGTATTGCTGCATGCCGGACCTATAATTGGCCCGCTCATTGGAACCGTGGTGTTCTTTATTAAAATATTCACATTTATATTTTTCTTCATGTGGGTACGGTGGACAATTCCACGCTTCCGGTATGATCAGCTGATGCACCTGGGCTGGAAGGGGTTAATTCCCCTGGCTATCGCCAACATCATCATTACGGGTATTGTGATTGCGATAATTGAAAAGTTTTAACCCGCATTTGCGGATAACAATAAAGGAGGTTTAATGGAACCATTAACCAGTAAAAAGAAAGTATTAGAACAAAAGCCATTGTCCTTTGCAGAGCGCATGTATTTACCTGCAATAGTAAAAGGTTTGTCTGTTACCATAAGTCATCTTTTTAAAAAGGAAGCGACAATAAGATATCCTGAACAGGAGCGGGAATTCTCGACCAACTTCAGGGGAATGCATTCTTTGAAAAGAGATGAAAACGGGAAGGAGCGCTGTACCGCATGTGGTCTTTGCGCATTGTCTTGTCCTGCGGAAGCCATAACCATGATAGCCGCCGAGCGCAAGCCAGAAGAGAAAGACCTTTACCGGGAAGAGAAGTACGCTTCGGTATATGAGATCAACATGCTGCGCTGCATTTTTTGTGGATTATGTGAAGAAGCTTGCCCAAAAGAGGCAATTTACCTCGACGGTCCGATAGTGCCAGCTGATTATCTCCGCAAGGATTTTATCTATGGCAAGGATAAATTGGTAGAGCAGCCATTGAGTAATAAATTATAATGATAAAACGTCATTGCGAGGAACGAAGCAATCCCAAAGCAACTGACTTAAAGATGAGATTGCTTCGTGCCCCGCGATGACGTGGTGAAAAATAAACTAAACAAGAAAATTAATGGGTACATCAGTATTCTATTTTGTAGCAACATTAAGCGTGATCTTTTCACTGCTGGTGATCTTTTCAAAGAACCCGGTGCACAGTGTGCTTTATCTGATTCTCACATTCTTCACTTTTACGGTTCATTACGTGCTGTTAAACGCACAGTTTTTGGCAGTAGTGAACTTCATTGTCTATATGGGAGCTATCATGGTACTTTTTCTTTTTGTACTCATGCTCCTGAATCTCAATAAAGACAATGAACCATTGAAATCAAATATGGTGAAGATCGTCGGAGTAATAGCCGGCTGCTGTTTGGTCGTAACACTTATTGGTTCTTTAAAAGCAACCGCTGTTTCAGATCCGGTGCTTCTTCGAAATCCGGAGCTCGGATTGTTAAAGAATTTAGGAAAGGAGCTATTCGGACCGTTTATGCTGCCATTTGAATTGTCGTCAATATTGCTGCTTTCAGCAATGGTTGGTGCAGTATTGTTAACTAAAAAAGAGAAAGTATAATGGAGAACATGACTCATCAGTTACAGGGAGTGCCGCTTAACCATTACATATGGCTAAGTGCAATTATTTTCACCATCGGAGTGATTGGCGTACTGACACGCAGAAACGCAATCGTGATCTTTATGTCGGTAGAGCTGATGCTCAATGCAGTAAACCTGTTGCTTACGGCTTTTTCTGTACACAGCAATGATCCCTCCGGACAAGTATTTGTGTTTTTCATCATGGCTCTGGCCGCCGCCGAAGTTGCAGTCGGGTTGAGTATCATCGTAATGGTGTACCGAAATACACAATCCATAGATATTAATGTATTAAACCGCCTTAAGTGGTAATTAAGTATAAATTATAAGATGATAATAGATTTAGTTTGGCTGGTTCCTTTAATTCCCCTTATTGGTTTTATACTTAATGGGCTGGGCAGAAACACCTTTTCAAAAGGGCTTATAGGTTTTATTGGGAGTGGAGCGATATTCATTTCCTTTGCGATAAGTATCGGAATCTTTTTAGCACTGGGATCTGACCCTGTTAAATCTCATGAAATATTTCTTTTCGACTGGATAAGTGCCGGCAGTTTGCATATACCACTCTCCTTCCTGGTAGATCCGCTAAGCTCAATAATGCTGCTGATCATTACAGGTGTCGGCTTCCTGATCCATATTTATTCTATTGGATATATGCATGACGATGAAGGATTTGGTAAATTCTTCAGTTATCTGAACCTGTTTATCTTTTTCATGCTGCTGCTGGTCTTAGGGGCTAATTACATCGTGATGTTTATTGGCTGGGAAGGCGTGGGCTTATGTTCTTACCTGCTCATTGGATTTTGGTATACCAACAGCAGTTACGCATCAGCAGCAAAAAAAGCTTTTGTGATGAACCGCATCGGTGACCTGGGATTTTTGCTGGGCGTCTTTTTTATCTTCACAACTTTTGGAAGTGTAGAATTCTCAAAAATATTTCCCCAGGCGGCCAACATGCTCCCAGGTAATTCTACTATCGCGCTCATCGCCCTGTTATTATTTATAGGCGCCTGCGGTAAATCAGCACAGCTTCCATTGTTCACCTGGCTTCCAGACGCAATGGCCGGGCCGACACCAGTATCCGCCTTGATACACGCTGCAACGATGGTAACAGCAGGTATTTACATGATTGCAAGATCAAATCTTTTATTTGACCTCGCTCCAATGATCCAGCACGTCATTGCCATTGTTGGTCTGGCGACAGCAATAGTAGCTGCAGTAATAGCCCTGACACAAACCGATATTAAAAAGGTTTTGGCTTACTCTACAGTATCCCAGCTTGGGTATATGTTCTTAGGTCTTGGAGTTGGCGCCTACAACGGCGCTTTCTTCCATGTGATCACTCACGCCTTTTTCAAAGCATTGCTATTTTTGTGTGCAGGATCAGTTATCCACGCCCTGCATCACGAGCAGGACATGAGGCACATGGGTGGGCTGCGGAAGAAATTACCAGTCACTTTTATAACCATGCTGATTGGAACAATTGCCATAGCAGGACTGCCTCCGTTCTCCGGCTTCTTTTCTAAGGATGAAATCCTTGCGCATGTTTATACACATGACAAGTTAATGTGGGGAATCGCCGTATTCGGAGCGTTTTTAACCGCATTTTATATGTTCAGGATGCTGTTCCTTACTTTCTATGGAAAATATCGCGGCACGCATCATGCGGAAGAGAAAATTCACGAGTCGCCGACCTCAATGACCCTTCCTCTTGTCGTACTGGCGATACTGTCTGCGATAGGAGGGATAATTGGTATACCAGAGGTTTTAGGCGGAAGTCACTGGTTGTCACACTGGCTTGTACCAGTGATACATCATACTGCTGAATCACCCGATCATGCCACCGAATATGCATTAATGGCTGTTTCGGTAATAGGTGTTCTGATCTCAATCGGAGTAGCTTACTCCAGATATATAGGGAAAAATCACATTCCCGGACCTGATGAGGCGAAACGGTCCTTATTTGCAAATTTATCCTATAACAAATTTTATTTTGATGAGATCTATGACGCACTGATCAGAAAGCCATTAGACATTCTCTCGGGGTTCTTCTACAAGATTTTTGACAATAAGATCGTGGATGGCATCGTGAATGGACTGGGCTGGGGGACTTCGGAAGCCAGTAAGGGGCTGCGATTGGTACAGTCAGGAAATGTTGGGTTTTATATCTTTATGATGGTGGTAGGAATCATCTCATTGTTATTGTATACTTATTTATCTCTATAAAGATCGTTCAAGAAAAGATAATGGAACAACTTTTACTACTTCTTATATTTTTACCGTTGGTTGGTGCTCTGGCTGCGGCCCTTTCCGGCAATGCTGCAAAACACGTTGCCCTGGGATCCTCCATTGTTTCCCTGGTATTTACACTGATCACAGTATGTAACTTTACGCCGGATGCCAGTATACAATTTGTGGTAAATCAACCCTGGATACAGGAGCTCGGGATAAATTTTCATATTGGAATTGATGGAATAAGCATAGTTGCAGTATTGCTAACCAATGTTCTGGTACCCCTGATCATTCTGGCGGGCTATCAGCACAATTATAAAAGTCCAAACGCATTTTTCGCACTTATTCTATTTATGCAGAGCGGTTTGCTGCTCGTATTTACAGCACTGGATGCATTTTTGTTTTACATAGGATGGGAAGCCGCATTGATACCTATTTATTTCATTTGTGCAGTTTGGGGCGGCAAAGACCGCATCAAGGTAAACATGAAATTTTTTGTATATACTATTGCTGGCTCCTTGTTCATGCTGTTGGGCATAATTTATTTATACCTTCAAAACCCGGCGAAGAATTTTGACTTACAGGCTTTTTATAACCTCAATCTCGATTCTACCCAACAAGCCTGGATATTTTGGGCCTTTTTTGTCGCCTTTGCAATAAAAATGCCCATATTCCCTTTTCATACCTGGCAGCCAAATACCTATACCGAGGCTCCTGCGGTGGGTACGATGCTCTTATCAGGCATCATGTTAAAAATGGGTATTTATGGAGTGATCAGGTGGTTACTTCCAGTTGTCCCATTGGGAGTACAAGAATGGGGACATACAGCTATTATACTCTCTGTTATTGGTATTGTTTATGCATCACTGATCGCTTTCACCCAAAAGAATGCAAAAAAATTAGTGGCCTACTCTTCAATAGCCCACGTTGGACTGATCAGTGCCGGCATCTTTGCATTAAACCAGCAGGGGATGCAGGGAGCAATGGTCCAGATGTTAAGTCACGGGATCAATGTAGTAGGCTTGTTCTTTGTACTGGACATCATAGCCAGCCGTTTAAAAACAAACAAGATCAGCGAATTAGGAGGAATTGCCAAACAAGCCCCTCAGCTCGCTATAGTGGCACTTATTATAGTTTTGGGAACAGTAGCACTACCAGGAACAAGCGGATTTATCGGAGAATTTCTTTTATTAGTAGGTATATATCAATACAATGCATGGATCGCTGTATTTGCCGGTCTTACGATCATTTTTGGTGCTGTATATATGTTGAGGATGTACCAAAATATCATGCTGGGCAAAACGAACGACCTTACCATAAACTTTACAGATATAAAAGGATCTGAGAAAGTAGTTTTATATACAGTTTGTGTACTGGTCATCTTACTGGGGGTATATCCTAAACCGATCCTTCAATTGTCGGAGGCATCAGTGCAACATTTAATAGAACAAGTAACACAAAAATTAACATTGGTAAATTAAGCAAATGAACATCATTATAACAATTACTGTTACAGCTTTAGTCGTGCTTTATGCAGGTTTGTTTAAAGCCAAAAAGGCACTATTACCCATTACGCTGATTGGTTTGCTTACCGCACTGGCCTTTGTTGCCACTTCCTGGAATACCGATCAAATTTATTACGGCATGATGCAGATGGATAATTTTGCACTGGCATTTTCCGGTATTACCATACTTGGCACACTGTTTATATTTCTGCTTACTCAAAATTACTTTGCTGCCGACAGTGAAAATACTGCAGAATATTTTACACTGATCCTTTTTGCGCTGGCGGGGATCATCATTATGCTCTCTTATCAGAACATGTCTATGCTGTTTATAGGCGTAGAGATTATGTCAGTGAGTTTATACATTCTCGCAGGAATCAGGAAGAGTAACTTTGCTTCTAATGAGGCATCGCTAAAATACTTTTTGATGGGTGCTTTCTCCACTGGGTTTCTGCTGTTTGGTGTCACACTGATCTATGGTGCTACAGGGTCATTTGACCTTACCGTCATTAATCAGTATCTCGTTAGCAACTATAAGGCGATCTCACCAATGTTTTATCCCGGGGTGATTCTTTTAATAATTGGTCTGAGTTTTAAGATTGGTGCAGCGCCATTCCATTTCTGGGTGCCGGACGTTTACGAAGGTTCCCCTACATTGATCACAACATTCATGTCTACTATAGTCAAAACAGCAGGTTTTGCGGCATTCATTCGCTTGTTTGCAGGTACTTTTGCCCCGCTTCACGATTTCTGGCTGCCGCCGCTTCTCGCTATTGTATGCCTGACATTGTTCATTGGCAACGTGACTGCATTATTCCAGAAGAACTTCAAAAGGATGCTTGCTTATTCAAGCATTTCTCATGCAGGTTACCTCTTGTTTTCTTTAGTGACTTTGACTTCGAGTTCGTCCAATAATGCACTCGTTTATGCTGCAGCCTATACCTTTGCCAGCATTATTGCTTTTGCAGTGCTGATCCTTGTGAAACAAAAGACAGGTAACGATCATTTTGACAGTTTCAATGGCCTGGCAAAACGGAATCCATTGATCGCGCTGGCATTGACAGTTGCCATGCTTTCCCTGGCAGGTATTCCTTTAACGGCCGGTTTCATTGGGAAATACCTGATGTTCTTAAATGTGATGAATGAATACCAGATTTACCTGGTGGCATTTGCGATATTAAATGCCCTTGTCGGGTTCTATTATTACTTCAAGGTGATTGTCGCCATGTATTTCAAGGAAGGAACTGAACTTGAACTGGAAACACCTGTTCAATACAGGGTTGTACTGGTTCTCTCACTGGCAATAACACTTTTCCTGGGGGTTTATCCTGCGGTAATTTTAAATTTAATATAAAGGTTTCTGTTGATAATTATTTGTAGTTTTACGAGTAATTGAACTATGCAAGATTTCTGGACCTCGTTACAGCAATTTATTGACCCCGAAAAATTACTCAGAGAAGGTGGGTTTTACGTTGTAATGTTCGTGATTTTTGCAGAAACCGGTCTTTTCTTTGGATTCTTTCTGCCGGGAGATTATCTGCTGTTCCTGGCAGGCATGTTCGTGGCCACCGGCAAACTTGACGTCAATATTTACTTAATGATCTTAGGACTTTCCATATCAGCCATTTTAGGTAATTTCACCGGCTACTGGTTTGGACGTAAAACCGGACCGGTACTGTACCATAGAAAGGACTCCTTTTTTTTTAAAAAACGGTACTTAAAAGCAGCAGAAGAATACTATCATAAACAAGGCGCGTTTGCGCTCATAATGGGCCGCTTTGTTCCCATTGTCAGAACTTTTGCACCGATTTTTGCGGGGGTGGTCAAACTGGACTTTAAAAAATTTGCATTATATAACATTGCGGGTGCGTTATTATGGATAGCTTCATTAACTTTGCTGGGATATTTTCTTGGCAAAAGGTTTGAAAAGGAAATTACTGACTATTTATTATATATAATTATAGGATTTATTGCAATTACAACCATTCCTTTAGTCTTTACATTTATAAAGAACAGAGTGGTTAAAAGCAGTGATGAAGAAAAAACAAACATTGAACAATAAAAATGAGTAAATACGATAATCACCCCTGGCACAGTGTATCTCCTGGTGATAACCTACCTGAAACAGTAAACGCAATTATAGAAATTCCTAAGGGATCAAAGGCTAAATACGAAATTGATAAGGATTCCAATCTGATTAAACTCGACAGGGTGCTTTTTTCATCAGTGATGTATCCTGCTAATTATGGCTTTATTCCTCAAACCTACTGTGATGATAATGACCCTCTGGACATATTAGTACTATGCTCTGTGGATGTTTATCCGTTATCACTGATCGAGGCGAAGGTAATCGGGGTGATGCATATGGTGGACAATGGCGAACAGGACGATAAGATCATAGCAGTGGCAAAAAATGACATGTCAGTAAACTATATCAATGACCTTGCAGACCTGCCCCCGCATACCATGAAAGAAATCGTGAAGTTTTTTCAGGATTATAAAGCCCTTGAAGAAAAGAAAGTAACTATAGAGCATCTGCTTGGTGTACGTTACGCACATAAAGTAATACAGGAAAGTATTCAGCTTTATGATGAAAAATTTAGAAACAATAACTCTTAATGGAAGGCTTTAAGATATTTTTAACATTTTTCCTGGTAGCGCTGAACGGCTTTTTCGTTGCGGCGGAATTTGCAATTGTAAAAGTTAGGGCATCCCAAATTGAAATAAAAGCAAAATCAGGGAGCAGGGTTGCGAATATCGCAAAATTCATTACTCAGCACCTGGACGGCTACCTGGCCGCCACGCAACTGGGTATTACACTGGCATCACTTGGTTTGGGTTGGGTCGGTGAATCCGTAATGCACAGCATCGTTCATGACCTGCTGATCAACTTCAACCTTTCCGAGGTATACATTACCTCCATTTCCACCTTTATTGCCTTTTTGTTTATTACAGTGATGCACATTGTGTTTGGTGAGCTGGCCCCAAAATCCATTGCCATTCAGAGACCTGTGGCGACTACATTATTTGTGGCATTTCCGCTGCAGGGCTTTTACCTCGTTTTTCGCCCCTTTATCTGGGTCTTAAACGGTTTTGCCAATGTCATTCTTAAGATCTTCGGAATATCAAGTATCGGAGGTCACGAGTCTGTCCATAGTACCGAAGAGTTGTACTACTTGTTGGATCAGGGTAAGGAAAGCGGCGCACTGGATACCAATGAGCATGAACTGATCAAAAATGTATTTGATTTTAATGAACGTGTCGTTAAAAATATCATGGTGCCGAGGACCAAGATCTCAGGGATAGAGCTGTCAAGCCCTAAAAAAGAAGTTGTTGATATTATCATTGCCGAAGGATATTCCCGGATGCCGGTGTATGACGACATTATTGATAAGATCATTGGCATTGTGCATGCAAAGGATATTTTGCCATTACTGGCAGGTAATAAGGACTGGGCACTGAGCGATATCATCAGAAAGCCTTATTTTGTGCCGGAAACCAAAAAGATCAACGACCTGCTTAGTGAGCTGCAGCAAAAACGGATACAGATCGCCATTGTCATAGATGAGTTTGGAGGTACCGCCGGTATGGTAACCCTGGAAGACATCGTTGAAGAGATCGTCGGAGAGATACAGGATGAATACGACGAAGAGAAGCCAACCGTAGAAAAAATATCAGACACCGAATTCATCATCAACGCCTACGCGACTGTTTACGATGTAAATGAGCATTTACCTCATGACCTTCCCGAAGACGAAGACTTTGATACCGTTGGAGGTCTGGTTTCACATGCTTTTGGCAAGATCCCTGAAGTGGGGGATAGTGAAGAATGCTACGGCTACCTTTTTACCATTCTCAAGAAGACTGAACAAAATATTGAGACCATAAAGCTTGAACTTGTTATCGATAAAAGGGATATGGTTGATAATCACTAAGCAAATTTAATAATGCATGTTTTTTATACACCAGACATCAGTTCAGATGATTATGTCTTAAATGAAGAAGAAAGCAGGCATTGCATAAAAGTATTGAGACTGGGCATCGGAGCCCAGGTTAGCCTGATCGACGGAAAGGGCGGACTATACGATGCTGAGATCGTAGCTGAAACCAGGAAAAATGTACATCTCAAAATCATCAAAACCACAAGAGGATATCACCAGCGTCAGCATTACCTTCACATTGCCGTAGCACCAACCAAAAACATAGACCGTCTGGAATGGTTTCTTGAAAAGGCTACCGAAATTGGGATAGAAGAGATCACCCCGATCATTTGTGACAGGTCAGAACGAAAGATTGTAAAAGAAGACAGACTGAATAAGATCATTACAGCTGCAGTCAAGCAGTCACTGCAAGCTTACCACCCCATATTAAACCGGCAAACCAGTTTTGAAGACTTTCTGCAGCTTGAAAATGATTCAGTCAGGATGATTGCCCATTGCCTGGAAAATGAGCCAAAACAATACATCAGCCAGGTTGCCCTGCCAAAGCAAAAATATACCATACTTATTGGTCCGGAAGGCGACTTTAGTCCACGGGAAATCGAATTGGCATTGAGTAAGGGCTACAAACCGTTAACTTTAGGTGATACAAGACTTCGTACAGAAACTGCGGCTCTTGCCGCTTGTTTTGAAGCCAATTATTTAAACAGATGAAATTAAAGCTAACCCTGTTCACCGGCCTGACCCTGCTGTTTTTTGGTTTTTATCCGCCAACTTACAGGCTTGCAAAATTAAAGTACAACGGAGGCGGAGACTGGTATGCCAACAGAACCGCCCTTCCAAATCTCATTAATTTTTGCAACACTACACTAAAGACAAATTTTAACGCCCAGGAAGCCATTGTAGAAGTCGGCAGTCCGGAACTGTTCAACTACCCCTTTGCCTATCTTACAGGCCACGGAAATGTGGTATTGAGCGATGCGGAAGCAGCTAATCTGCGTAAGTATTTGACAGGCGGAGGCTTTCTTCACATCGATGACAATTACGGGCTCGACAAGTTCATCCGCAAAGAGATGAAGAAAGTATTTCCTGAACTTACTTTTACAGAACTTCCCGCCAGCCACAGCCTTTACAATCAAAAATTTAAATTTCCAAACGGACTTCCGAAGATCCATGAGCATGATGGAAAGCGCCCTCAGGGTCTTGCCCTAATCTGGCAGGGCAGGATGGTATGTTATTATACCTATGAATGCGATCTGGGCAATGGATGGGAGGATGCCGGCACCTATCCTGATGACAGCCCCGAAAAACGTCAGAGCGCACTTAAAATGGGTGCTAATTTAATCCAATACGTGTTAACTCAATAAGAATGAAAGTAAAAGTTAATGAACAATATAATTTTGATGTGGAACTGAACAAAAACAGGATTCTGGTAAACGGTACTGAGGTTGAGGTAGATTCCCGGCCGATAGCTGAAAAACACACTCATGTTATTTACAACCACAGATCATACAATATAGAGATCGTTGAAGAAAACAGGCAGAATAAAACATGTACCGTAAAAGTAAACGGGAATATTTACGGAATCAAGATAGAAGACAGCTACGACCAGTTATTAAAGCAGCTGGGAATGGACACTGCCCAGACTGGTAAAATAAGATCTGTTAAGGCTCCGATGCCTGGACTGGTCTTGAATATAATGGCAAAAGAAGGCGCAACGGTAACAAAAGGGGACGGCCTGCTGATACTTGAAGCCATGAAAATGGAGAATATGATTAAATCTCCGGCAGACGGGATCATCAAAAAGATCAGCATCACCAAAGGAGACAAGGTGGAAAAGAACGACGTGTTGATTGAATTCAATTAAAAAGGCGCTGAACAAGCGCCTTTTTGCCAACCGAAATCTATTTATCTCGACTTGAATGCTTTTTGCTGCTTAGGTCTGAACTGTGGTTTGCCCGTAGACCTGATCTCAGATGCCCCCAGCATGGTCATCGCACATCTGAACCCTAAGTCGGCGGTCGACTCATCCTGCTGCATAAACCGGCGGGTAGCAGGATTAAGCCAAATTGCCTGATCATCCCATGAACCACCCTTATAAACCCTTGATTTATCGTTGATGAGCGTAGTTTCGCCATACAGCCCATTTGCCGGGTCACGATAACCCCGCTGATCAGCATAAGTATTGGTCGTTTTACCCAAAGAATCTACAGTTACAACAGGAGCGGCAGCAGTCTGTTTTTCTGCCCATGTTTGTTTTCTCGCAGTTACCGCCGGTGTCATTACAGGCATGTTGTGCTTGTCCTTTTCTATTCTTCCTGTTGCGGCATCCGCCATTTTTTTATCCTGATAAAAGTTTCCCCTGTACGGATTAAAAGCATCAGCAGCTTCGAAAGTTTTAGAACGGTATACATCAGCAACCCACTCGTTCACATTTCCGGCCATGTTGTACAGGCCAAAGTCATTTGGCATATACGACCTTACAGGAACAGTCAGTCCGCCTTTATCGTTCAGCGACCCTCCAACACCCATATAGTCACCCTTTGATCGCTTAAAGTTAGCAAGGATCAGGCCTCTGGTCCTTTTCTTTGCAGAACTCAGGCCCAGTCCGTTCCAGGGATATATTTTATTTTCATGAATATTTTCATATTCCGTATTGCCGATCAGGCCCAGAGCCGCATATTCCCACTCCGCTTCCGTAGGCAGGCGATACGGCTGTTTCAAAATGCCATCCTCCAGCCTTACATTTCTGGTTGCTCCGGCCTTTCCCGTAGCAGCAGTGGCATTAGCCGTATTGGCGGGGTTCAGGTCCTTCATTGCCTTTTTTCCCTTATCGTCATACTGACCGTTCAGATAAATGTCAGTATTAAACGGCTCTGTAGGTCTGGCCGTTGTTGCAGCAGCAGCAGCACCTGTTTTATTGGTGCCGTTGATGTCTTTAAAAGCGGTCATATAACCCTTGTCTCTCAGCAAAAGCTCATTTACCCGGTCAGTTCTCCAGGAGCAATACCTGTCGGCCTGCTCCCAGGTCACACCTACAACAGGATAGTCCTGATAAGCCGGGTGCCTTAAATAATTGTCTACATAAGGCTCGTTATAAGAAAGAGGCCGGCGCCAGACCAGTGTGTCCGGCAATTCGTTGTAATAATATTCATAATCTGTCGGATAATTGGTCCTGATCCAGTTCAGGTATTCCAGCCAGTTGGTATTAGAAACCTCGGTCTCATCCATGTAGAAAGAGGAAACGGTAGTTTCCCGCTTGTGGTTATAATCGCTAAGTTCTTGTCCCGGTACATTAATGGCACTGCCGCTCATTACAAAAACACCACCCTCAATTTCTACCAAACCGGGACCCGGTCCGCGTTTGAATTTATTATTTACCTGAAACCCTCCATATTCTTTCTTGTTGTAGGCCAGCCCGGTCTTATCTGACTTTGCCGACTTGGTTTTGCAGGAGATCAGGGATGCCACAACCAATAGGGAAGCAAGTGAATATATGTATGTTTTTTTCATTAGTTCATGCAAATAGTTACTCTAACTGTTAAAACTACGCAAAAAAACGTGTATGATCCAAAAAAAGTTTTTTATTGCAATATCACTTTACACATAGCTCAGGCCGCTATGGATGGTGTCTAAACTTTGGAGTTAAAAAAATAATGAACATATATTACCGATCTTTGTGCGTAAATTTCAGATTTCTTTGAAATTACTGCACACAATACTAACTTGCATCCCAGCTATTCACCCACACAAAAGCAGCAAATGAGCACAAGGTACTTGACAAAGATTGTTTTAGGCATCCTTTCCTTAACAGCAGTCTCTGCTGAGCTCAATGCTCAGGTGGTTCAGCCGGGTACGCAAACCAATGGCAGCCAGTCCAATAACATCATTACCGCAGTTCCTTTTCTTTTGATCAGCCCCGATGCCCGGGCAGGAAGCATGGGCGAAGCAGGCGTTGCGGTACAGCCGGATGCGAATTCCATGAGTATAAATCCTTCGAAACTTGCCTTTTTAGACAGACAGTACGGATTTTCCGTGTCCTATAGTCCCTGGTTAAAAAGCCTCGTCCCCGATATCAATCTCGCTTATTTAAGTGGTTTTTATAAGGTTGATGACCGGAGTGTCATCGGCGGATCTTTGAGGTTCTTTTCCCTCGGTGAGATCCAGTATGTAGATGTCAACCAGCAGGACCTGGGTATTTACAGTCCCAATGAATTTGCCTTTGACCTCACTTATGCCAAGCGTTTTGGGGAGTCTTTTTCCCTGGGAACTGCCTTGCGCTATATCCGTTCCAATCTTTCTTCCGGGCAGTTCACAGCAGGACAGGATACACGTGCCGGTTCCGCGCTGGCGGTTGACATTTCTGCTTATTATAAAAAACCCACTGTGTTATTTGGTACGGATGCCATTGTTTCCGGGGGCATAAATATTTCGAATATCGGCACAAAGATCAGCTATATCAGCGGCGGGGGCGGAAAAAACTTTTTGCCTGCAAACTTTAAAATAGGCGGTGCATCCACTTTTTTGATAGATGATTACAGCCAGTTCACCTTCGCCCTGGACCTCAACAAATTGCTGGTCCCTACGCAGCCCGTTTATGACAGCGCTGGCAAGATCATCGCCGGAAAAGATCCGGACCGTTCCGTCCCCTCTGGAATTTTTAGCTCATTTAATGACGCACCCAGAGGCTTCAGTGAAGAATTAAAGGAAGTAAATGTCGCCGCCGGAATCGAATACTGGTACAATCAGCAATTTGCATTCAGAGCAGGATATTTTTATGAAAGCCCTTCCAAAGGAGACAGGAGGTACTTTACTGTTGGTGCCGGGCTGAAATACAATGTTTTCAATATAGATTTTTCATACCTCATGGCCAATGCACAAAAAAGTGCCCTTGCCAATACCTTAAGATTTACGCTGTTGTTTAACTTTGGGGATGCAAAATAACAGGCAGGTCAAATAAATCTCACAACTGACCCTCTATTGCAATAAATAAAAACAAGCACAAACTGGAAACCCTATGAAAATTAAAGTCGGCTTCGGATTCGATGTACACCAATTGAAAGACAACCACCCATTTGTAGTAGGTGGTGTCACGCTCGAGCACCATAAAGGAGCCTTTGGCCATTCCGATGCCGATGTATTGCTCCATGCGATATGTGATGCACTGCTGGGTGCTGCAAACTTAAGGGATATCGGTTTTCATTTCAAAAATACAGACCCTCAATGGAAGGGCATCAGCAGTGTCGTGCTGCTCAAAGAAACCGTTAAACTGCTCAAAGACAAGGGCTATGAAATAGGTAATATCGATGCCATGTTATGCCTGGAAGCACCAAAGATCAATCCGCACATCCCCGCCATGCAGCAAAACATCGCAGAAGCCATCAATATCTCCACAGAAGACATCTCCATCAAAGCTACCACCAATGAGCTAATGGGCTTCATTGGCCGTGAAGAAGGAGTAGTGGCGTATGCGGTTTGTTTGATTCAAAAGTCCTTTTTGGAAAAATAACCATTCTCTTCGAAGACTGGACCTTGCGCGCTGAAGAAGCGCACAAATCCTATGTCTTCTCTGAGAAGGTGATTTTTCCTTGGCGCATATGCATTTGAATCAAAAATACCCGATACGCTTTAAAAGGAGTAAATAAAAGAAAAAAGGCAGGGTGCATATGCATCCTGCTTTCAACGTTATATCTGAAACTTTGCATAAACTACTCTGCTCCCAGGTTTCCAGAAAAATTACCTTCTCAGAGAAGACATTAGGGCTCTGCGCGCAGCGCCTGAGCACTCGAGTCTTCTCTGAGAATGGTTATTTTTCACTCTTCTAAATACCCAAACTTACCCTGGTTATAATCACTGATCGCCTGCTGGATCTCCTCAGAAGTATTCATTAAAAACGGCCCGTACTGCGCAATCGGCTCATCAATCGGCTCGCCGCTCAGCACCAGCACCACACTATTCTCCAGCGCCTCCAGTTCAATCAAAGCCCCGTCATTGTTAAAATGCACAAACTGATCAGTCTCTGCAACCTCAGCACCATTGATCTTTACATTCCCCTCAACGACCAAAAACCCGGTATTATAGCTAAAAGGAAAATCGAACACCGCCTTGCCACCCTTGTTCAGCTTCGCATTGAACACATGAAGCGGAGAAAAAGTACTCGCAGAACCCTTTAAGCCATTGTATTCACCAGCGATCACCTCAATCACCCCGCTCTCATCAGGCAGCACATACTTTGCCATCTCCTGATTCTTCACATCCTGATATTTCGGCGGACTCATCTTGAACTTCGCCGGCAAATTTACCCAAAGCTGTACCATCTGAAACGGACCGCCTTTTTGGCTAAACTCACGTTCATGGTACTCCTTGTGCAGAATCCCGCTTGCAGCAGTCATCCATTGCACGTCGCCCGGGTAAATGATGCCGCTGTTTCCCGCGCTGTCATGATGGGCAACCGCACCATGATAGGCGACCGTTACCGTCTCAAAGCCCCTGTGCGGATGCACACCCACACCTCTGGGCTCATTCCGCGCCGAGAATTCAATTTTCGCATTATAATCGAGCATAAAAAAAGGGCTCATTTTAATTCTGTACCCGCTTGGGAAGAAATTATGGACCCTGAATCCATCACCGACCATATGAGGTGCCGGCGCGTTCAATACGGCCGACACAGTTTTAACTTTTGCTTCCATTTTGTCTCCTTTCTTAATTTAATGGATGCTGATGTATATTTTTAGGCTTGTTTTACAAACTGTAATTCACCTGCTATTTTTACTTCCTCACTTACCATTACACCACCAGTTTCCAGGGCAGCATTCCAGCTCAAGCCAAAATCAGTCCTGTTGATCTTTCCGCTCAAAGTGAATCCAGCTTTAGTATTTCCCCATGGATCAGTAGCAATACCGCCAAATTCTGCCTTCAATGACACAGGTTTAGTCACGCCTTTCACGGTCAGATCACCTTTAATCACATAGTCATCATCATCTTTAGTAAATGAAGCAGACTTAAAATTGATTGCCGGAAATTGATCCGCATCAAAGAAATCAGCGCTTTTCAGGTGATTGTCCCTGTCCGTATTTCCAGTGTCAATAGAAGCAGTTTCCGCTTCAAAAGAAATATCGCCATTTTCAAAATCATCACCATCAGAAGTAACAGACGCGCTAAAGATCTTCAAACCACCAGTTACGGTAGTGATCATTAAATGTTTTACTTTAAACTGCAGTTCACTGTGATTCGGGTCCAGTACCCATTTAGTAGTTGCCATAATATTGTTTTTTTAAATTGGTTTCTTTTAATTAACAATACAAAATTACGGCAGGACCATCGCCCCGGCATTGACCTATGATAAGAAAGCAATGAAAAATACTTAGGGCTTAAAATGCTTATGCGCCAAATCCTTACGGACACGGCTCAGAGATTCCGGCGTAATGCCCAGATAAGACGCAATCATCCATTGCGGTACCCTGAGTGTCAGGTTTGGATAAAGCGTTATAAAATTCAGATAACGCTCCTCAGCGGTAGCACTCAGCAGCATGTTGATCCTTCTGTGCATGAACCTGATGGCATTGTTGAGCATTGTTGAGTTGAGTTCATACATGCAGGGTACTATTTTCGCGGATTCAGAGATGAAATCTTTGGGCAGTACTATCGCTTTGGTATTTTCTATCGCATCCAGGAAGAACTCAGACTCTTCATTGAACAAGATGCCGTTACGTTCCGAGAGCCACCATTGCTCAGGAGCAAACTGAATGATATGGGTCTTGCCCTTGCTGTCTATCGAATAACTGCGCAGCAAACCATCCAGCACAAAATAAACATGCGATGAAACCTCGCCCTTCATCAGGATCATCTCGCCCTTTTCAAAAGTCTTTATTTTTAATTTGTCCGAGATCAGGCTAAACTGTTCATCAGTAATCGCTACTTTCTTTTGCAAATAGTCTTTGAAAATGCTGAGCATATGGGATATAGAGAAAATCTATTTTTTATCAGGATTGATATTGGAAAAATCTACACCGCACTTACAGTTAGATCCGCAGCCACTGCCCTTTGGAGATACCGAACGGTAAACCATCCGCCCGATATAAAAAAGGGCTGCTATAAAAATCAGGATTACCAATAGCGTTTGAATGTCCATATTCACAAAAATAATAAGCCGCCATTAAATTGCGGTCTGTTAAATGTAATTTTACCTTTCCATCAGGCCAACTGTGCCGCCCACCCAGTCAAAATCCTTATTGTACCGTACCCCGATCATCTTTCCCCGGCTCAGCCTTGCCAGGTTGATACACAACTGCGGTTCGCCGCCATCCGGCCATAAGTACATCAGCCGGATCTCCGCCTTGACACCACCTTCCGGAGAATGCACCGCCGGCGCGTAATCCACTTTGCGCTGTAAGATCCAGTTTTCAGGATCTTTTACCGCCTTAATGTCAGCAGGCGTCACATCTATGATTACCCCCATTCCCGCAAAAGAAAACAAGGGCTTCAGCACGTAATGCTGTAAATCCGCTGGTATCGACTTCAATTGGCTCAAAAAATGTGTTTCCGGCACAAACCCGCTCTTCAGAAAAGGCATGGTGTATTTGCTGATCCGGTAAAACCAGTTCGGATGTGTGACCCACTCCACATCAGCAGGCTCCCTGGGGTCAAAACCCTGTTCAAAAGACCCCGCAGCACCGGCCAGCTCATCAAAGATCAGCCGGTTGTAAATCCTTTTCAATTGTATCCTTTCCCCGTTTTCATCCAGATAATACAGACCTGACCCAACTTTAAAAATATCAGCCAGGCTCAGCACCTTGATCCCCAGGTATTTTTGGGTGATCAGGAAATCAATTAATGTTTTCTGATTTGGTGCATCAATATCCATGAGCGCCACCTCATGCGGGGCATGATCCCCAACAATTACCTTCTTTAATAATTCGATGTACGAAGCTTCATCAAAGTCGCCAAAATAAGGGCTCAAATGCACCGAAAGACCGTAAGCCTTTTTATACTCAGCCCCCATATGCGCCTGAAAACCATACAGTGAAGGAAAACCCTGCATTTCTATCAATTTGGGCGTCAGCTCACCCTGCATGTCCCGGCACACCCCAAAATCAAAAGTCAGAAAATGCGGATGGTCATTTTCATTTGGCACGTTCCATTCCCCTGGAATAGCCCCCCTGGTCAGCTCCTTAAAATCCGGCTGCCTGATCAGCTCAATGATCTCATCACCTGCCTCAACGAGTTTCTTTTGAAGTCCTGCCGGAATAAACAACGGTGTTTCGGCCACCCGAAACGGAATTTCAATGAAACCATCGGCCAGAGCCTTCCTAAAACCATCATACCGGTCTTTGGAAAATGCCTGGTTAAATGCTTCACGGAATTTCCTGATCATATTAAGCCTCCTGAAAGGCATTCAATGCCTCATTTAAAAAATTGGGCAATACCATACTTTGTGTCAGCTGCAATTTATCCGGATCACCCAGGCTTTGCAGCATATCATCATACTTTAGCTCACCATGGTTGTCAATGATGACCTTCTTCTTATCCTTCTGGAGCAGGTACATCTTCATCCCCGCAGGATCTGCCTCCGGATGAAACTGCGTACCCACGATTTCTTTGGTGAACCTGACCGCCATCACACAGCGCTCCAGATCGACATGCGGGCGCTCTTTCTCCAGGGCCAGCACGCTGGCTTTCTCACTGGAGAACAATACATCCTGCGGGTTAATTACCTGCCATTCCCGGCTGTCCACCGTATAAAACGGGTTGGGCAGACCATTAAAGATCACATCATCCACACCCTCAGCAGTAAGTGAAACCGGGAAAATCCCAAAAGCAGGAGACCGGCGTTTGATCACCTGGCCAACATTAAATCTTCTGCAGGCCAATTGAAAAGAATGACAAATCAAAAATACATGTTTTTTAAGCGCATTCAATTCATTATGCCGGGTCAAATCCCCCAGCAGATTGAAAAAATCCTGCTCCCATTGCTCCCCCCCACCATCGTAAGGACTACCCGGGCCACCGCTCGAAATGTATACATCATAACCCAGACCCGGACAATCACCCGTAACCCTTATGTCGAAAATATCGTACGAAAGTTCCATACCCGTATCCGCCTGATAACGCAATAAGATTTCCTGTATTCCCCGCATTCCCTGGTTGGCCGCACCCTTGTTCATGTCAATGACAGCCACCCTAATCTTATTTTTATCTGCTATTCCCACTATTTAGCTCCTATTAAAGTTTGGGTAGTAATGTAGTCCACCACCGCCTCAAAGTTACCACTTTGTTCGTAAACAGCCAATTGCCTGTCTGCACCCGTTCCATGCTCCATGATCTTCATCACATAATTGATCTCATTCCGGCAGCCCAGATCATCCGCAACATCATCAATAAAATCCAGCAGTTCCAGGATCAGGTTCCTGCAGTTTACCTCCATCTCCTTTCCAAAATCGATCAGGTTGCCATCAATGCCGTACCTGGCTGCGCGCCATTTATTTTCATTGATCAGTGCCCTCGAGTAACTGATAAAATTCAGGTTCTGCAGGCGAAGCTTATACAGCTTAGCGCACAAACACTGAAACAAGGCCACAAAAGCCATGGTCTCATCAATCAGCATCGGACAATCGCAGATCCTGAACTCTATGGTCTCAAAGAAGGGATGCACCCTGATGTCCCACCAGATCTTTTTAGCATTGTCAATGCTGTTGGTTTTGATCAGCAGCTTCACATAATTGTCGTAATCCTCAATGCTGTTGAAAATGTCAGGAATGCCCGTCCTCGGGAACTTGTCAAACACCTTGGTCCGGAACGATTTATAGCCCGTATTCCGGCCCTCCCAAAAAGGAGAATTGGTAGACAGGGCAAACACGTGCGGCAAAAAGTAACGCACCTGGTTGGCAATGTGTATGGCCAGCTCACGCGATTGGAAACCCACATGCACATGCAAACCGAAGATCAGATTTGACCTTGCCGCCTCCTGCAGCTCATTGACGATCTCGCTGTACCGCGGATGCTCCGTGATCAGCTGTTTTTCCCAATGTGAAAAAGGATGCGTACCCGCCGCACCGATCCTCAGGCCCTGCTCGCCGGCCAGCTGCGATACCGTATAGCGCAGCTGCGAGATCTCGGCCCTTGCCTGGTCCGTATTCTTGCAGATTCCCGTGCCCACCTCCACCACAGCCTGATGCATCTCGGCCTTTACCTGGTCCTTATGGATCTTTTGGGCCGCCTCTACGATCTTTTGATCATGCGATGTCAGTTCACGGGTCACAGGGTCTATCACCATGTACTCCTCTTCTATACCCAGCGTAAATTCGTTCATGATACTTATTTTTTAGCCGGGGCCTTTTTTGTTTTTGACGGTGGTATCGCAGGCGCATTTTTGGGGGCAGCCGAGCTTTTCACATACTCGCCCCAGGTCAGATTGTCCCTGCCATCCACCTGCTCCCTTGCCCGCTCAATCGCATACTTCGCTGAAGTCTCCACGACCCAGTCAAAATTCTCCTGGCCCACACTGCTCACCTCCGCATCCGGCGCAGGATTACAAAAATCAATGGCATAAGGCACGCCGTCCCGCACCGCAAACTCCACCGTATTAAAGTCGTAGCCCAGGTACTGGTTCAGTTTCAATACATAATCGTGAATCGTAGCCAGCAAGGCCTCACCCGAAGGAGGTGTTTCCACCTGGTAGCGCAGGTGAAAGGGATTGCGCGGCTCATACTGCATAATGCGCACATACTTGCCGCCGATGCAGTAACACCTGAAATACTCATCAAAGACGATCTCTTCCTGCAGCATCATCACAGTTTGTTTGGTCTGGCTGTGCTTGTCAAAAAAATCTTCCCGGTCGTGCAGCTTGTACACCTCTTTCCAGCCGCCGCCATCAAATGGCTTCATATATGCCGGGAAGCCCGTATAATTGAAAATTCCCTCCCAGTCCATTGGAAATGACAGGTTACTAAACGACTCATCAGAAGTATCTGTCGGCTGCTCATAAGAAGGGATCAACGCCGTCTTAGGTACCGGGATACCCAGTTTCACCGCCAGCGCATTGTTAAAGAACTTCTCATCCGCGCTCCACCAAAAGGGGTTATTGATCACGGCTGTTCCGGCTATAGCTGCATTTTTCATGGCTGCGCGGTAAAATGGAACATCCTGTGAAATGCGGTCAATGATCACGGCGTAGCCCAGCGGCTCCGCCTGGAATATCTTATCTATGTTTACAAATTCAGCCCTGATGTCATCGCCTCCCAGCTCATTCACCCGCTTTACAAAAGCTTCGGGAAAAGACCTTTCCCTGCCAAATAAAATTCCAATTTTCTTCATTTTCGTCAATGGTTATATTAGGTTGTAGAACACCAGCAACAAGGTTAATGTTCTGATTATTATCTTCATCCGTTCCCGGCGAATCCGTTTCTTCTTAAAGCTCCGACAGGTACTGCGGCAGCATCTCCCGCCAAATGGGCCAGTCGTGGTCCGCATTGTGCCTCATGTCCAGCCAGTGCCCCATTCCTTTCTGCGCAAGTATGTCAGACAGACGCTCATTATCAGCCCGGCAAATGTCCCTGTCGGCCGTGCCCAGTACGATCCTCATGTTCCACAGTTCCGGGTTATTGTCATTGGGCATGAAATCTACCGGATTGTTAAAATAGACATCATCGTTGTAAAAGCCTTCCAGCTGTGCCCTCATGTCAAACGCACCGCTCATGCTGAACACATGGCTGACCAGCCAGGGGTGCCTGAACGCAAAGTTTACGGCGTGATAGCCGCCAAAACTGCAGCCTGCGGCAATGACTTTACGGTGCCCGGTCTCCTGCCTTGCCATCCCGCAAACCTCTTCCAGGATCAGTTTGTCGTACCAGATGTGATTTTTTACCCTTTCTTCCGGATGTATGCTTTTGTTGTACCAGCTCAGGGCATCAATGCTGTCCACACAATAAACCTTTATCCTGCCCTCATCAATGAACCAGCGGATAGATTCAATCATTTTGAAATCCTTGCTTTCATAATACCGGCCCATGCTGGTCGGAAAAAGAACCAGCGGGTAGCCGTCATGTCCGAATACAAGCATCTCAAAATCATGGTTCAGATTGTGGCTGTACCATTTTTTATATTCTTCATTCATGGCATTGATTTAGAAGCTTTAATATAAGAAATTAAAAATACATCATGCATACCCTGATATTTTTATTGGGAATGGTAACTTTGTCCCACATTTGTGAGAAAGGGAAATCGCTGAATTATGTATACCACCATGTCGCTGCCGGAAATCATCAGAACTCAATACAGTCTGAAATCTGTCCATTTGAAAAGAGAAGTGGAGTTTGAGGTCTTTATGCCTGATGACCTGATGGGCAATGAGCAGCTGAATTTATTGCTGCTCAATGACGGACAGGATGCCGGGGCACTGAGACTTCAGGAAACTCTGGCCGATCTGTACGGCAACCGTAAGATCTCCGCGGTGGCTGCCGTAGCCATCAAAACATCCGCTGCACGGCTGGAAGAATACGGCGTAGCAGGAGTACCTGATTTTGGAGGCCGGGGCAGCAAAGCGCAGGCGTATACCAATTTTATCATTAAAGAACTGGTTCCCTTTATACAGGAAACCGTAGCTGGCCCAATCAATGGCAGGCGGGCATTCGCAGGTTTCTCACTCGGTGGCCTGACCGCATTCGACATCGCCTGGAACAATGACAACTACTTTGATGCCGCAGGCGTATTTTCGGGCTCTTTCTGGTGGAGAAAAAAAGACCTTAAAGACGGTTATACAGACAACGACCGCATCATGCATGAGCGGATCAGGACGACAAAGAACAAACCAGAGCTTAAGTTCTGGCTCATGACCGGTACCGAAGACGAGCTTTCTGACAGGAACAGGAACTTCATTATCGATTCCATTGACGACACCATCGATGTGATCAAAGAACTGCTCAAAAAAGGATACCGCCGTCCTGAAGACATTACCTATTATGAAAAAGTAGGCGGCAGACATGACCTGGCTACCTGGGCTGATGCTCTGCCGGCCTTTCTGTGCTGGGCCTTTGGCAGAAAAAACGTTTAAAATCCTTTTATTTCTTTGCGGCACGTTCCTGCGTTATACCTGAGTATCACTTGCGTTCATACTGAGTACGCAATGTCTGAACAATAAATACGGGGTGAGTGCACCCTTTTCCTGAAAAAAGGTGCACTCACCGTGGACTCAGGGTGCACTCACCCTGCACTCAGTGTGAATGGAAACAGAATGCATATTAAGGACAATAAGAAAAGATAAGCCAGGCTCGGTTATTATACGGTGAGTTAATTTTGTATGCAGGAAGCATGGTTATGGCCCCGATAAGTCAAAGTTAAGGATTTAATCCGTCATGGCTAATCGCTTGATTTATAAAAATTAAAGCGTATCTTTGCGCCAAAATTTACACGCATTTTATGCAAAAAATAAGAAACATAGCTATTATAGCACACGTTGACCACGGCAAAACCACATTGGTTGACAAGATCTTACACGCTTGTTCAATCTTCAGGGACAATGAACAAACTGGTGAGCTCATATTGGATAACAATGACCTGGAACGTGAGCGTGGAATCACTATCGTTTCAAAGAATGTTTCCGTACAATATAAAGACGTAAAGATCAACATCATTGACACACCTGGTCACGCCGATTTCGGCGGTGAGGTAGAGCGTGTGCTGAAAATGGCTGATGGTGTACTTTTGCTTTGCGATGCTTTTGAAGGTGCAATGCCTCAGACGCGTTTCGTAACTCAAAAAGCATTGGCACTGGGCTTGAAGCCCATTGTTGTTGTCAACAAGGTGGATAAAGAAAACTGCCGTCCTGAAGAGGTTTATGAGCAGATCTTTGAATTGTTCTTCAACCTGGAAGCTACAGAAGACCAGCTGGACTTCCCTGTGATCTACGGTTCGTCCAAACAAGGATGGATGAGCACAGACTGGAAAGTGCCTACTACAGATATTTTTGCATTACTGGATGCGGTAGTGGCCAACATTCCTCCGGCACCTACCAATGACGGTACATTGCAAATGCAAATCACTTCGTTAGATTATTCATCTTTCGTAGGCCGGATTGCAATTGGCCGTGTACACCGCGGTGCGATCAAAGAAAACCAGCCGGTTACTTTGATCAAGCGCGATGGTAAAATCGTAAAAACAAGGGTAAAAGAACTCTATACTTTCGAAGGATTAGGCAAGATCCGTACTACAGAGGTAAAATCAGGTGACATCTGCGCAGTAGTAGGTATCGATGGTTTTGACATCGGTGATACCATTGCTGATTTTGAAGCTCCGGAACAATTACCGGTGATCAAAATTGATGAGCCGACGATGAACATGCTGTTCACGATCAACAACTCACCGTTCTTCGGTAAGGAAGGCAAATTCGTTACTTCGCAGCGTTTGAGAGAGCGTCTGTATAAAGAAATGGAGAAAAACCTGGCGCTTAAAGTGATAGAGACTGAATCTCCTGATTCTTACCTGGTATATGGCAGGGGTATCCTCCATTTATCGGTACTGATCGAGACTATGCGCCGTGAGGGGTATGAGATCCAGGTAGGTCAGCCACAGGTGATCATCAAGGAAATTGACGGTAAAAAATGTGAGCCTATGGAGACTTTGATCGTTGACGTACCAGGAGAAGTTGCCGGTAAAGTAATCGAGCTGGTGACCCAGCGCAAAGGTGATTTATTGGTGATGGAGCCTAAAGGTGATCTTCAGCATTTAGAGTTTGAGATCCCTGCGCGCGGGATCATCGGTTTGAGAAACAATGTTTTGACTGCAACTGCAGGAGAGGCGATCATGGCGCACCGTTTCAAAGCTTACGAGCCGTGGAAAGGTGTAATTCCGGGCAGGCTGAATGGTGTTCTGGTCTCTATGGATAAAGGCAACACTACTGCTTATTCAATTGATAAGCTGCAGGACAGGGGCCGTTTCTTTGTGGATCCGGGAGTGGACATCTATGAAGGCCAGATCCTGGGCGAGCACATTCGTGACAATGATTTAGTGATCAATATTGTAAAAGGCAAGGCTTTGACCAACATGCGTGCTTCGGGTACGGACGACAATACACGTATCGCACCGGCGATCAAATTCTCTTTGGAAGAAGCTATGGAGTACATCCAGGCCGATGAGTATATCGAAGTAACGCCGCAGAGCATGCGCTTGCGTAAGATCTACTTAAATGAGAACGAGCGTAAGATCAATGCCAAGAAGTTCCAGAACTAATTTCTTCATTTGAAGGCCGGTTCATACCGGTCTGGATTTAAGAAATTTCCCATAGAAAACCCCTGCTGAGTTCAATCAGCAGGGGTTTGTTTTTGAATGGAGGCTGCATTATGCGTGCTGGCCCTCGTGTACGCCTTCGGCAAATTCTTCTACTATTTTATCGTTGAAGGCAGGGAGGTCAGCGGGGCTGCGGCTGGTGACCAGACCCTGGTCAACCACGACCTCCTCGTCTACCCATTTGGCACCTGCATTGATCAGGTCTATTTTGATGGTCTTCGTAGAGGTCAGTGTCCGGTCTTGTACCACCTCTGCGGTAATGAGCACCTGCGGACCATGGCAAATGGCGGCTACCGGCTTTCCGGCTTCAAAAAATGCCTTCACAAATTGAATGGCATCTTCATTTTTTCTCAGCGAGTCGGGATTTAATACTCCGCCCGGCAATACCAGCCCATTGTAGTCGTCTGCGTTTACCTCTGCGAGGGTTCTGTCTACATCAATTGTTATCGTCCATTCATGGTCGCCTTTCATGGCCTGGATCTTTCCGGGTTTTGAAGAAATGATGTGCACGGTAGCGCCTTCTTCTTTTAATCGCTGTACCGGACTGGTCAGTTCGGATTCTTCAAAGCCGCTTTCTGCTAAAACGGCTATTGTTCTATTGCTTAACTGTCCCATAATTCTGAAATTTTAGGGTGATGAATAAAAAGATATCAGAGCAGGTTTTTTAAACCCGCCCAATAACAGGACATTCTTAAAGAAGTATTGTTTTGATAATTTGAAAATAGTCGCTTAATCGTTAGTCCGCCTGTGGCGGACAAAATACATGGCCAGGTTTCCGGCAATGAAGAGGTGATTGATCAGGTTGGGGATCAGACCGTAATACTTGCTGAAGATGCGGAAACGCTCCCTGAGACTTGCAAAATGCTTTTTCTTGGACATTCCGCCAACCAGGTATTTGGCCACATACATGTGCGTATTGAGAATGCTCGATGCGTTTTTGGCGACCCTGATGATCCAGTCTATATCTGAACTGTATTTGTACCTGAGATCAAAGGGCTGTGCCAGGCTTCGTTTTACATAAATTGCCTGATGGCTTATGCTCATGCCATAGCGGAAGCTTTTCCAGTTGAATATCTCGGGGGCGCAATGTCTTCGCTGTCCCAGGCTTTCCCATCGCTCGTTGTACATTTCCGTTTCCCCATAGTAAATGTCGGCCGAGGCTGCGGTTTCAAATACTTCAGTTACCGTTTCCGGGGCATAGATTTCATCGCCTGAATTCATGAAAAGTACATAGTCGCCGGTGGCCAGGGCCAGGCCTTTGTTCATGGCGTCATAAATGCCGTTGTCCGGTTCTGAAATGAACTGTGCCAGCCTGGATTTGTGTTTATAGATGGCCTCTGCAGTTCCGTCTTTTGATCCGCCGTCGATCATGATGTATTCAATGTTTGGATAGGTCTGGTTCAGCACAGAAAGCATGGTACGCTCAATATCCTTTACATTGTTATAAACGATAGTAATGACACTTAACTTTGGCTGCATTCTGCTGGAGGTCTAGAGGATTGTTATTTGGGTTGTAAGTCTAACAGGGTTTGGTACAATAATAAGTGTTTTTCGGCAATAACCGCTTCAGAGAACTGAGTTAATATTGTTCTTCTCGCTTCTTTTTGTATCTCGGGCCCATGCTCTTCGTGGTAAAGCCATTCCATACCTGTTGCCAGATCTTCTGAGGATTCATATTCAGCAAGATAGCCATTTTCCAGGTGCCTCACCATGTCGGGAATGCCGCCGGTCCTGAATGCGACTACAGGTGTGGCACAAGCCAGGCTTTCCATTACTGTATTTGGAAGGTTGTCTTCCAGAGAGGGGGTGATGAAGGCATCCGCGGCAGAATAGCATTTCGCCAGGTGCTCATCATTGTGGATGGTTCCCAGAAAAGTTGTTTTAAAAGGGAATTGAGGCATTTCCGCATTGGGCTTATTGCCAAATATGATGAGCTCGATGTTTTCTTTAATGATGCCCGGCCGGGTGGAAAGGTCATTCAATGCATCGATCAGGTAGGAGGTTCCTTTGTGCTTGTCGTCTTTTGAGGGCATGAAACCGCTCATCAGCACAAATTTATCGGGCTTGATCTTTAAGATCTTTTTGGCTTCAGCTTTAACGTAGGGCTTGAAAATGTTGGTCTCGATGGTGTTTGGGATGACGGTGACCTCCCTGAAACCCATCAGACTGCTCAGCTTTATGGATTTTGCCATCCAGTTGCTGGGGGCTACAATGTGGCAGTTCAGTTCAGAATAAGCTTTCTTTTTGCGCAGCCAGGTTTTGTGGGAAAGGTCATTCTTGCCGCTCATTTTTAGCAGGGGACAAAAACCGCATTCTTTATAGTAGTTTTCGCAGGAATAGCGGACGTGGCAGCCGCCTGTAAAGGCATTGCTGTCGTGGAAGGTCCATACAATCGGTTTTTCCAGTTCATCCAGCTGGGCCAGGAATTTAGGGGACAAAAAGCCATGGTTGATCCAGTGCAGGTGGATGATATCGGCCTCTTTTACTGCCGGGTGGTTGATGACAGAAGTGCCAAACCACTGCAGCGAAAAAGGGGTTTTGAGGCCTTTTTTGATGACCGATTTGGATAGGTAGCGCTCAGACAGGATGTTGAAGATTGCCCTGGCTTTCTGAAATTTGCTTTTACTGAATGTACCCGTTTTGCTGCTTTCTTTGAACTGAAAGTAGACCATGACACTGGATTCAGCGCCACCGGCATTTAGCGCGTCATTGAGCCTGAGGCAGGCCCGCCCTGCACCTCCATTGCCTTCGTATGTATTTAAGTGTACTACTTTCAAACTCACCAAACTTAATTAAAATTTACTGATCCATATGTCAAATTTCAAACAGAAAAACGCCCGGAGATCTATTTGCATTTAAACAAAGGATAAAAATAAGGGATGAATTTCCGGCATTGACATACAGACGAAAAATCTGTCAGAAAATTACATATATTTTGATCTTTATTGAAACTCTTGCGTATTTTAGCTGATACCGTGGCCCTGGAAAAGTATTGCGCTGATTTATGGCCTTAAAACCAACCAAGCTTTTCAAACTCATGAAGAAATTATTTATACTTTCCCTGCTTTCGGTGTCTCTGCTTTTCGGTTCACCCGTTCTCGCTCAATCAGAAACCAGGTTTACAGCCTATCCGGCCCTGACTCCCGATGCGAAAACAGTGATATTCAGTTATGAAGGAGACCTGTGGCGGGTTGCTGCCAATGGAGGTGAGGCAAGCCGGGTTACGGCCATGCCCGGAAATGAGATCAATCCGCGGGTATCTCCGGATGGCAAACTGCTGACCTTTTCCTCAGACCAGTTTGGAAACTATGATGTGTATGTGATGCCCATGGGCGGCGGGGAAGTGAAACAACTGACTTTTAATGATGCAGCGGACGAGGTGGACAGCTGGAGCTAGGATGCCAAAACCATTTATTTTACATCGGGGCGGTACAATATGTATTCGTCCTATAAAGTAAACGCAAATGGAGGAACGGCAGCCAGACTGTTTGAAAATTATTTCAATACGGTCCACAATGTAGTGGAAGCACCTAACGGGGAACTGTTTTTTAATGACACCTGGGAGAGTAAAAACTTTGCCAACCGCAAGCGCTACAAGGGCGCATACAATCCAGATATCCAGTCATACAATCCGAAGACAAAGACCTATAAACAGTATACAGATTATAAGGGGAAAGATTTCTGGGCAACTTTAGATAAAAATGGAAATGTCTACTTTGTATCTGATGAAAGTAATGACGAGTACAACCTTTATACTTTTTCTGCCGGAAAGAAAATAAAATTAACCAGCTTTGATTCATCAGTAAAGCGCCCTTTTGTCGCTGCATCAGGAAATTCTATAGTGTTTGAAAAGGATTATCAGATTTATCTATATGATGTGGCCGCTAAAAAATCTAATAAAATAAACATCACGATTTCCAGGAATAATGTCTTGTCTAAAGCGCAGGAATTTGACATCAGGGGAGCGATCTCTGCTTTTGACCTGTCGCCGGACGGCAAAAAACTGGCGTTCATCTCCAGGGGTGAATTGTTTGTGAGCGATGCGGAAGGTAAATTTATCCGCAAGATAGAACGCGACGCAGGAGATGCGTTTGCCGAAAGGGCTCTGGAAGTGAAATGGCTGCCTGATAACCGCAGACTGTTGTTTAACCAGACCTATAAAGGGTATCAGAACTGGTTTACCATAGGCGCAGATGGCAGGGAAGCGCTGAAGCAGCTGACCAAAGACAACAGCAACAACAGGGACATCACTTTCAACAAGGAAAAAACGCAGGCGGTATACCTGAGCGGAAGAAATGAAGTCCGCCTGCTGGACCTGAAATCGCTGGAAAGCAAAATCCTAGTTAAGGATGAGATCTGGGCATTTCAAAACTCCGCACCATCATTTTCACCAAACGGGGAATATGTGCTGTTTACGGCTTACAGAAATTTTGAACAGGATATTTTCGTCCACCACATCAAGGAAAACAGAACATTGAACCTGACCAATACCGGCGTTTCCGAAGCCTCGCCATTTTGGTCGCCCGATGGCAAATATTTGTTTTTTACCAGCGCACGCACCAGGCCTTCTTACCCGACGGGAATGCAGAACGCTCATGTGTACCGGATGGCCCTGGATGAATACGACGATCCTTACCGAAGCGATAAGTTTGACGAATTGTTTGCCCCTGATAAGAAAATGGACAAAGCTGCTGATAAGCGCGTGAAAAAAGAAGATAAGAAGGCTGCTCCTAAGAACAGCACTGCCCAAAAAGATTCAGTAAAGAAAGACAGCACTGCTAAAAAAGAGGTGAAACCGGTAAAATCTGCAAATGTGATCACGATCAATACCGCCAATATTATGGACCGGATCGATCAGATCAGCCCGGGTTTTGGTACACAGTACGGCTCAGATGTATTTGCCAAAGGTGAAAAAACATATGTATACTTTTTTTCAAATCATGAAGGCGGTTCACAATCCGTTTACAGAACCATAATAGAGCCCTTTGAACAGAATAAAACAGAAAAGGTATCCGATGGAGGCGTGTCTATTGTAGAGTCCGGAGGTAAATTTTATGCCCTGTCCAAAGGTGTGATCAATAAATACAATTTTGACGGGAACAAGCTGGAGCCTGTTAATATGGGCTATAAGTTTACCCGCGATCTGAGCAGCGAGTTCAGCCAGATGTTTTATGAGACCTGGGCGGGGCTGGAAGAGAACTTCTATGATGAGCATTTTCATGGAGTGGACTGGCTCAAAATGCAGCAGCGTTACGCGGCTTATTTACCTGATGTCAACAACCGTTCAGACCTGAGGGTTTTGCTGAATGACATGCTGGGTGAACTGAATTCCTCGCACCTGGGTTTCAACAGCTACGGAACAGAGGAACGCAAGAGCCTGAACTATGCGACCAACGAAACCGGGATCATTTTCTCTGCTGCTGATCCTTATAAAGTGGACCATGTAGTGGCCAGGAGTAATGGCAGGCACAATGGGGTCAATATTAAACCCGGAGATGTCCTGACCGCTGTAAACGGAGTCAAAATAGACAAGAATAAGGACCGGGATGCTTATTTTACCAGCCCTTCGCTGGACCCGGAGCTGACGCTCACGCTGAGCCGGAACGGTAAAACGGTGACGGCGAAAGTCCATCCGCAAAGTTCCGGTGCATTGCGCGGAAATCTTTATGATGAATGGATCGCCAAAAACCGGGAACGTGTGAAGCAGCTGGGCAGCAACCGGATCGCTTATGCGTATATGAAAAATATGGGCGGGGGCGAACTGGAAAACTTCCTGCTGGATATGGTGGCACAGGAAAACAACAAGGAAGCAGTAATCCTGGATTTGCGCTACAATACGGGAGGAAATGTACACGATGAGGTATTGAAGTTTCTGGCGCAGCGGCCATATCTGCAATGGAAATACAGGGGTGGTAAACTGGCCCCTCAAAGTAATTTCGCGCCTGCGGCAAAACCAATTGTGCTGCTGATCAACGAGCAGTCGCTGAGTGATGCGGAGATGACGGCGGCGGGGTTCAAAGCGCTGAAGCTGGGCAAGGTCATTGGAACGGAAACTTACCGCTGGATCATCTTTACGTCAGCCAAAGGGCTGGTCGATGGATCTTCTTATCGCCTGCCTTCATGGGGCTGTTATACGCTCGACGGCAAAAACATTGAAAAGGAAGGGGTTACTCCGGATATCTATGTAAAAAACACCTTTGAAGACCGGCTGGCAGACAAGGATCCGCAGCTGGAAAGAGCGGTGTCGGAAATATTAAAAGATTTGAAATAAGGACAGATGGTGCCGGGCAGGTTATTTTTTGATGATGTGCTCGGCAACATACCGTTTTATTCTTTGCCATAAGGATCCTTTTCTGTGCTTCAGGAAATCCTTTATGGCTTCGTAGGCGGCGCGGTCCTCTTCGATCAGGTCAGGGAATTTTGTGACCGGGTTTGGGTTGATGATGACGTTGTAGATGTCATTTATTCCCGAGTGGATGCCTGAGCCATCGTGGCCAATGTTGTTGACCAGGGACTGGGAAGGGTTTAGGGTCAGTCCTCCTTTTAAAAATACAGAAGCGTACCAGCGGATGGCCCAGGAGTTGTTTTTGCCTTGTTTAAATTCCTGGACCTGCTTCCAGAAGTTCATGGTCTGGTCTATCGTAAATGCATTCTTTTTTGCAGGGTCAAACTGGGCTTCGAGGACATGGATATCCGGTTCAAAATGTTTCCAGGCCCGTTCCCATGTGGCCCAGCCCCAGCTTCCTGCGGCCCGGTAAAAGAAACTTTCCGGCAATCCGGCGTTTTTTAACGGATACATATAGGCACTGATGTGCATGACCTTATCTTCATTGCGGTAGCGGTTCAGTGCCTCGTTAAAATAGGTTAGCGTATAGGGGGACGTGATCAGATCGTCCTCAAGGACAATCACTTGTTTATAGTCATTGATGAGCCTGCTGACCCCGGTGATGATGGATTTTGCCAGGCCCATGTTTTCTTTCGCTTCAATGATTTCAACGGATTTAAAGCCGTCAATGTGTTTCAGGAGTTCTCTTACTTCGAGTACCTGCGTCTCATCGGCCCCCGATCTGAAACCGTCTGAAAAAACAAAAAGCCTGCTTTCTGAGGCCAGCTCATTCTGCTTCAGGAATTTAATGGTGCGTTCCGTATGCTTCGGGCGGTTGTAAACAAATAGTGCGATGGGAGCGAGGGCTTGCATGGCTAAAAGATTTTAATGGCTTCGGAGGATTTTCTGGTCAGAACGGTATAGGCATTGCCAAACTGTTCGGCTTTGTTTTTACCGAGCAGGGAGCCCAGAAACTTTTTGATCCGGTATTCCAGTTCGATCTTTAGGATCTTTGTCAGTGTTTTAGGCTTTTTTAACACGTTGAATTCACAGAATTTAACGGTTTCGATGGGGGTCAGTGAGGTTTTGTCTGCCTCCACAATCAGTCCCTCGCTTTGCACCAGGAAACGGATGAGCGTGGGTGTATACATATTGATGTGGCCATAATCCAGGAAGTGCTTCATCCTTTTGTCCACACCAAACCTATAGTCAAGCGGAACCTCGATCGCAATATATTTGGCAACGCGTTTCAGTTCCCTCAGCAGTACGCGCTCGTGTTCGACGTGCTCGAGTACATGGGCAAGGATGACCAGGTCGAAGCTGTCATCTGCATAGGGGATGGTATAGCCGTCGAAACTTTTTACTGCTCTGAGCCGGGAAAGCTTTCTGTCCCTGATAAAGGAAACCCCGCTTTCGGCAATCTCCAGTGCGTACAATTCTTCCGCAAAGCCCCATTCATTGAGGTAATGCAAAATACTGCCGTCTCCCGCGCCCACTTCAAGAACTTTTACAGGCTTGATGCCGCTGCATACTTCCACCAGGTTCGCCGCTTTTGATCTGGCTCCCAGCATGCGCCATTCTGTTTCGCTGCCGGTGTAAAAATCGTTATATGCGTCTGCGATGTTGTCTGTTACAGTTGCCATTTGCGGTTGAGCTGAAAGGTATTAAATGTCTAAAGAATTATTGGCCTTGTAAAAGACGGAGGTGCATTTGGAAACAATCGCACCGGGTGCCATTCCTGAAAACGGCAGATGTCTGAATCCACTGGCCCTGAAAAAATCACGTGCTTCAGCATACTCAGCCCTTTCGGAATCGTCGAGTACGACGACACCATTCTCCGTCAGGGAATGAATGGACTGCTTGCAGCAATTGACGCGGTCACGGCCATCCACAATGATCATGTGAAATTTCATGCCGGTTGCGATCGCGCTTTTTGAGTAATCGCCGCCTGGTGTTAAGTCACAGTGGATGATGTTTACATTCGGCAGTCTGATCTGTGAACTCTTTGCGAACCACTCCTTGTCGTGTTCGACAGAATAAACGGATTTGGCTAAACCCGCATAAAAGATGGTCGAGTTTCCCGAGCCAAATTCAAAAATGTCGAGGTCTTTGCTGATCCTTTCTTTGATAAAATCTATAAAAGAATAAGTAACCCATGCAATTGGGTTGCCGTCCTGATCAATGGCAGATTTGGTCCGGAAAGCCTCAAACCAGCCCTTTTCAGCAAGGTAGCCCTTGATGCCGAGAGACAGGAGTACCTTAAGTTTGGCAGGACTAAGAAGTGATAGCGGAGACAATGTGTTTTTCATTTGCTGCTTAATCTTTAATGCCGTCTATGATGAGTGAGGAATAGCCGATGGGCTCTTTGAAGCGGCTGTCGTACCTGCTGGAACGGTGGACATGGCCGTCTTCACTGTTCCAGTCATTGAAATGAAACTGATGATTTTCATCATAGTATTCGAGGAGACGGGTCCTGAAACCTGCAGCCTCAAAAGCCTTTGACAGTTTTTTATAATCGTACAGGAGTTTATGGTCAAAAGCCCCGGCACCATAGCCGCCTGGCTTTACCATGTCAATGTAATCCGGGTTGGGGTGAAAGCCATCGGGTACGGCGATCCTTACGGTACCGCCTTTTTCCAGGTATTTGTAACAGTTCCTTAAGGCGAGAATGGCATCGTCATAAGTAATGTGTTCAAAAACATGCTCTGCAAGAAAGCGGCTTGCCTTTTTGTCGCCAAACAGGTTTTCAAATGAGGAGATCTCCAGCAGGTTGAGGTTTTCTATATTGCTGGGCAGCCAGTTTTTATAATCGGTGGTGTGTGCCCCTATGATGATGTTCAGCTTGCCGGTACTGTTCTTGATTTTGGATTTTAGCCGGATCAGATCCAGTATGTTTTTCGGTTTGTGAACGATTGATCTGATTACCTTTCTTAAGGATGCCATCTGTTATTCTGTATAAAATGTGCTTTGTGAGCACCAAAGTTAAAAGGTTAAACGCAAAAAGCTAATTTATGGGGATAAATATTGAATCAGGGCTTTGCTGCCGGAGGCTGTACCAGTTTTTGGAACAAATGAACGAGAAATAAAGATTTGAGCATTAAAATGCCCTGTTCCCTTGTTTTGGGAATCAAAAGCACATAGAATGCAGACACAAAGCATGCGATCATTGTGGCGACTGATGTACCAAGACCGCCATAAAGCGGGATAAGCCAAATGTTGAGCAGGATATTTACAACTGCCCCGACTGCCGTCCGCTGAAACGAGATGCTGGTGTAACCTTCTGCAAGCAGATATTGTGAATTGGCGCTCCCCAGGAAAACAAATATTCCGGACCAGATGTGTATGGAAAGCATAGGCCCGGCTCCGTTATATTGGTTTCCATAGATCAGGTGAATGATGTCGCTGCCCAAAAAACTAATAATAATGGCTACAGGAAGGCTGATGTAGACCAAAAGGTCATACAAGTTGATCAGACGTTTATGGTATCGTTCTAAGTCAGTCCTGCGGGCATTAATGATGGCCGGGAATACGGAAGTCACAATCGCGACAGGGATAAAATACCAGGCCTCGCTCAGGTTTGCAGCGACGCTGTAAATACCTACGGCCTCGCTTCCTGCGCTTTTTAGCATCACCTGGTCTATTTTCATATAAATAGAGACCATCACTGCGGAAAACATCAGCGGGAAAGATTGTTTGAGCAGCATTTTTGCCCGCGTCGTATTGAAGGTCCAGGTCCTGAGTTTGAATCCCTGTTTATGGTACATGATTACAAGACCTGCTGCGAGCAATATCGCATCAAGGGTGATTGCAATGGCAAACCAGATCATTGAGGCATTTAGCAGGATGAGCAGAACCTTGAAGGCTGCAGAGAAGACCACACCTATATTTTGTACGTGAACTACATATTTGGATTGTACCTGGGACTGGAAATAGGCATCAATGACATTGAAGGACCGGAATAGGGAAGGAACAGCATAAAAGAATACGACCCAGGTAAGGGAGTCGCCCGGATTTTTTGAATAGTGATGAAAAAGGAGATAGATGCCTACACAAAGCGGAACAAGCAATGTATTGACGCCAATCCGCATCCATAAGGAGGTGCCCAGGATCTCTTCTTTCTTTGATGGCTCATTGATGATCTCCCGGATGATAAAAGTATCGAGACCCAGTGTGCCAATGGCCGCCACAATAGCGGTCAGTGCGTTGGCAAAACTAATGTCCCCAAATGATTTGGGCAGCAGGTATTTTGCGATGAGGATATTGACACCCATGGACAGGATCTTGCCAAACATCAGCCAGCCCGTATTTTTTAAATACTTATGGAAAGCTGCTTCGTCAAATCCTTTGATGCTGGGTAATTTCATTGCTGCAAAGATGTGAATTTAAAAGCTCTTCTCAATTCTGATGATTTTAGAAATGATTGAGAAGTTCTTCCAGATGGTTGATCTGCCACTGCACATCTTCGGGCAATTCTTTATTTAAAGGATTGAAGTAGATGGCTTTCATACCGAAACCCTGTGCGCCCCGGATATCTGCCTCAATGCTGTCCCCGATCATGATGCTTTCGTGTTTTAAGGCTTTGGCTTTGTCGAGCGCATATTCAAAAATGGCCTTATCTGGTTTATTGATGCCCACGTCCTCGGAAATGATCACATTTGTGAAATAGGGGTTCAGGCCGGATACCTCCATCTTGGTCAGGGTAGATTCCTTGAAGCCGTTGGAAATGATGTGCAGGCTGTATTTTTTTTGAAGGTAAGCCAGTACTTTTTCCGAGCCCAGGAACAGGTTGGTCTTGGTAGGGGTGATGCGTACATAGTCATCTTCAAACTGCTGCGGGATCCTTTCCGGTTGAACGCCTAATTGCATAAAAGTCCTGCTGAAGCGCTCCGCGCGCAATGTTTCTTTAGTAATTTTTCCCACATGGTAATCTGCCCAGAGACTGTGGTTGTTTTCCGTATAGGTACTGATGAACGCTTCGGCAGAGGCCAGACCAAGTTCTTCCAGTTTATAGTGCAGGTAGAGTTCATGGAGTGTTTCCTGTGCGTTCTTGTCAAAATCCCAAATGGTATGGTCAAGGTCGAAAAAAATATGCTTAATCATGGTCGTAGCTCATTACAGCTTGGTGCCGTATGCCAGATCACCGGCATCGCCCAAGCCGGGCACAATATACGCTTTACTGGTCATTTCCTCGTCAATAGCGCCCAGCCATAACCTGGCTTTGGGAAAATTTGCCCGGACATGGCGTACACCTTCTGCACTGGCTATGGCAGATACGATGTGCAATTCTTTGAGCTGGTATTTGCGGGTAAGTTCTTTACAGCAAAGTACCATGCTCAGTCCGGTGGCGAGCATAGGGTCGGCCATGATCACCGTTTTGCCGGTCAGGTCGGGTGAAGAAACATATTCCATTTGTATTTCAAAACTGCCGCTCTTGTGGTTTTGGCGGCAGGCTCCTATAAAACAGGAATCGGCTTTGTCAAAAATGTTTAAAAGACCCTGGTGCAAAGGCAGGCCCGCGCGCAATATTGTGGCCAGTACCGGCTGTTCTTTTAGCTGCGGTGTCGGTGCAATTCCCAGGGGGGTATAAGTTTCAGCGATGTTGTACTCCAGCGTTTTGCTGATCTCAAAGGCAAAGTATTCGCCAAGGCGTTCCATGTTCCTCCGGAAACGCATGGAGTCTTTTTGTATGTTTTCATCGCGAAGTTCGGCGATAAAAACATTGGCAATGGAACTGGTTTTGCTGAGATCATGTATCATTACTTAAATTTAGTAAATAGTTTCCGTAAATTTGAATCTATGAAATTCCAACTCACTTCAGATTATAAACCTACGGGAGATCAGCCAAATGCCATAAAACAGCTTGTAGAGGGAGTAAATGCCCAGGAACATTATCAAACGCTGCTGGGGGTAACAGGATCCGGCAAAACCTTTACTGTGGCCAATGTGATCGAACAGACACAAAAGCCAACGCTGATATTGAGCCACAACAAAACGCTTGCCGCACAGCTTTATGGTGAGTTTAAGCAGTTCTTCCCGGAAAACTCCGTGAACTATTTTGTTTCTTATTACGATTATTACCAGCCGGAGGCTTTCATAGCCAGCAGCAATACTTATATAGAAAAGGACCTCAGCATCAATGAGGAGATCGAAAAGTTAAGACTGCGTACGACTTCTTCGCTGATGTCGGGCCGCAGGGACGTGATCGTGGTTTCTTCGATCTCCTGTATCTATGGTATGGGTAATCCTGAGGATTTCTCCAGATCGGTATTCCGTTTTTCTGTGGGAACCAGGATCTCCAGAAACTCGTTTTTGCACAGCCTGGTGGAGATTTTATACGCCCGCACCACCAATGATTTCAAAAGAGGGACTTTCAGGGTCAAGGGCGATACGGTAGATATTTTCCCGGCTTACCTGGACAGCGCCTACCGGGTGTCTTTTTTTGGTGATGATGTGGAGGAGCTGAGTGTGATCGATCCGGTGACGGGCAAGACGCTGGAGAAGATAGAAGACATGGCCATCTATCCGGCCAATTTGTTTGTGACGCCCAAGGAAAGATTTAACTCTTCCATCTGGGGAATACAGGAAGAACTGGAGATCCGTAAGAACCAGCTGATAGACGACCGGCATTTGCTGGAAGCAAAGCGGCTGGAGGAGCGGGTGAACTTTGATATAGAAATGATGAAGGAGCTGGGCTATTGTTCCGGTATAGAGAATTATTCCCGCTTTTTTGACGGCAGGTCGCCGGGGATGCGGCCGTTCTGCCTGCTCGATTATTTTCCGGACGATTACCTGATGGTGATCGATGAGAGCCATGTGACGGTTCCACAGATCAGGGCGATGTATGGCGGCGACCGGTCACGCAAGATGTCGCTTGTCGAATATGGATTCCGTCTGCCTTCTGCGCTGGACAACAGGCCGCTTAATTTTGAGGAGTTTGAAAGACTGGCGCCGCAGACTATATATGTAAGCGCAACCCCGGCAGACTATGAACTGCAGAAAACAGAGGGGGTATATGTGGAACAGGTGATCCGTCCGACAGGACTGCTGGATCCGTTGATCGAAGTGAGACCCGCCATAAACCAGGTGGATGACCTGCTGGATGAAATAGATAAGACCATAAAACTGGGTGACCGGATATTGGTGACTACACTGACAAAGAGAATGGCGGAGGAACTGACCAAGTATATGGACAGGCTGAACATCAAGTGCCGGTACATCCATTCGGAAGTGAAAACCCTGGAAAGGGTGGAGATCCTTCGCGGACTGAGACTGGGTGAATTTGATGTGCTGATCGGGATCAACCTGCTGAGAGAAGGGCTCGATCTTCCGGAAGTTTCTTTGGTTGCGATTTTAGATGCGGACAAAGAAGGCTTCCTGAGGTCGGAAAGATCGCTGATCCAGACTATAGGCAGGGCGGCGCGTAATGACCGCGGGCATGTGATCATGTATGCCGATAAAGTCACGGATTCTATGGCAAAGACCATTGATGAAACCAACAGGCGCAGGGACAAACAGATTGCGTACAACCTCGAGCATGGCATTACGCCAAAGACCGTTGGTAAAAGCAGGGAGGCGATACTGGAGCAGACTTCTGTTCTGGATTTCTCATCCGGGGAAAACAGACGCGCCAGGCCATATATCGAAGTGGACGAGGTCAGCATGGCGGCAGACCCTATTGTGCAGTACATGACTAAAGCAGAGATGCAGAAGTCGATAGACAAAACCAGGAAAGAGATGGGCAAGGCGGCCAGGGATATGGATTTCTTACTGGCTGCAAGGTTGCGTGATGAAATGTTTGCGATGGAAAAACTATTTGAAGAAAGATTTGGTAAAGGGGTAAAGGTTTAGCTAAATGGACGGAAAGAACAGAAAAGACATTTACCCGGGACTGGAAGTGGATGTCATTTTAAAAAAAGACCAGCGCAGCGGTAAACTGACCAGGGGCATCGTGGCCAGTCTGCTGACCTCTGCACCTTATCACTCACGCGGAATAAAGGTAAAGCTGGAGGACGGACAGGTGGGACGGGTTGCAGAGATTGTGGATGAAATATGACCCTACCCATATTTTATATAGATTTGTAACGTTAAATAATGACATGGGATTTTTTAAATTTATAATAATCAGCTTCTTAGTGCTATATATCATCCGGATCATACTCCGTTTGATATTTCCGGTAGTGCTGAAAAGTATGTTTAGCAAAGTACAGCAGCAGGCCCAAAAACAAGGCAGACAGGAGCCTGTCAAACCTGAAGGGTCAATCTCCATTGACTATGTGCCGCCCAAAGCCAAGACGGGTAAAACCGATGCGCTGGGGGATTTTGTGGATTATGAAGAGATAAAATAAAAAAAAATTATCTAAGTTTGGGATGAGTTTAAATCTTAAACAAAACCCTTAATGAATAATTGGTTAAAAGCAAATGGCATACATCTGGCCATTATTGGATTTTTTATTGTCATCTGTTTCGTCTATTTCAGCCCGGTTTTACAAGGCAAAGCCCCTGCACAAAGTGATGTGCTGCAGGCCAAAGCGATGGCCAAAGAGATCATGGAATATAAGGACAAAGATGGTAAAGGCCCGCTTTGGACCAACCAGATGTTTGGCGGTATGCCTGCCTACCAGATCTGGGTACAGCATCCTTACAACGGGGCGACTTATGTGATCAACCTGGTCAAGGATATTTTTCCTGATCCTGTGGATGTGGTACTGCTCTATCTTGCAGGCGCTTATTTTTTATTTTGCGTATTGCGCATCAATCCCTGGCTCGCTGCGGCCGGTGCGATAGCTTTTGCCTTTACTTCTTATAATTTTATCATTATTGCCGCCGGTCATAGCAATAAAGCGCTGGCCATTGCATTTTGTGCGCCCATTCTGGCCAGTGTGATCCTGACACTCCGGGGGAAATACTGGATTGGAGGAAGTTTGACAGCGCTGTTCCTCGCTTTAGAGATCCGGTCCAATCACATCCAGATGACCTATTACCTGATGATCGCCTTGCTGATCTTTGTGGGAATAGAACTCTATCATGCGGTAAAGGAGAAAAAACTTGCGCCTTATCTGCGTGCTTTAAGTTTTCTTGCGGCAGGAGTGCTTTTGGCTTTTATGGTGAATGCCGGAAAACTGTGGACCACCTATGAATATGGAAAAGAATCCAACAGGGGTAACTCTAACCTGACCACTGATGCCACTGAGGAAAAAAATGGGTTATCTAAGGAATATGCCTACGGCTGGAGCCAGGGTATTGGAGAAAGTTTTACTTTCCTGATCCCTAATTTGTATGGTGGGGCAAGCGGCATTGATGCGCTGGTCAAACCGGAAAGTCATACTTATAAAGCCATACAGGGCATTACCGGCGGCGATCCGACCGGAGCGATACAGCAGCTGGCCGGACAGGTGGGCTTGCAGCAATACTGGGGCGAGAAGCCGGGTACTTCAGGCCCTTATTATTTTGGTGCTATTATTTGTTTCCTGTTTGTATATGGTTTGCTGATCGTAAGGAGCCGACTGAAATGGTGGGTCTTAGGGACGACAATATTGTTTATGTTCCTGTCATTCGGAAAGAATTTTCCACTGGTGTCAGATCTTTTCTTCGAGTATTTCCCGATGTACAATAAATTCAGGGCGGTGGAATCTATTCTGGCCCTGGTTGGCCTGATGGTGCCGGTACTGGCTTTACTGGCGGTGAAGGAAGTGCAGGATGGCGGATATGATGCAAAGGCACTGACGAAAAAATTAAGTATCGCGGGTGGAATAACCGGCGGATTTGCTTTGCTGGTGGCCATTATGCCAACCGCATTTTTCAGTTTTACTACTGAAATCCATCAGCAGATGGTACAATACCTGACCCAGTTACTGGACAACAATGCGGGTGTGGCTCAAAGTATCGCTGCCGCGCTGGTTGCCGACCGGGCCGACCTGGCACGTGCTGATGCTTTACGCTCCGTTTTGTTTATCGCAGTAGGTTATGGCCTGATCTGGGCACTGATCAACAAGAAAATGGGTGTCCAGCTGGCGATGGCATTGCTTGGGATTGCCATACTGATTGACCTATGGCAGGTTGACCGCCGGTATATGAACAATGACAATTTTGCAAGCAAGACTGATCTGAACAACCACTTCCAGGCAAGGGACATAGATGCGATCATTATGGGGGATAAGGATCCTGATTTCAGGGTGTTTGACATGAGCATTTCTACATTTTCGGATGCAAGTGCATCTCAGTTTCATAAGACCGTAGGGGGTTATCACGCTGCCAAACTCAAAAGATACCAGGAACTGATAGACGGACAACTTACCAAGAGTGTGAACCAGGATGTACTGGATATGCTGAATACCAAATACATCATTACCCAGGACCCTAAGACCGGTAATTCCGGGATGCGGAAGAATGCTACTGCTGCCGGCCATGCCTGGATTGTTCAGCGCATCCAGTTTGTGAAAGATGCCGATGAAGAAATGAAGGCGATCAGCAGTTTTGATCCGAAAAATGAAGCCATTGTGGACAGCAGGTATAAAAGCATTATCGATGAAAAACGCGGAATAGGCGCTGACCCTTCTGCTTTTATCAAACTGGAAAGCTATCATCCTGACCATATGGTATATTCCTATAGTGCACCAAGAGATGTGGTCGCGGTATTCTCTGAAATCTATTACGATAAGGGCTGGAATATGTACGTAGATGGTATTAAGAAGCCTTATTTCAGGGCGGATTATGTATTGCGCGCAGCGCAGCTGGAGGCCGGAAACCATAAGGTCGAGTTTAAGTTTGAACCGGTATCTTATTATACAGGCGAGAAAATCTCACTTGCGGGATCGCTTTTGCTGGTGGCAGCATTGGGTTTTGCTTTTTACGAAGACAAGAGAAAGAAGAAGGCAATTTCATAATGCCGTTTTAACATCCAGTTAATGTTTGCTTTGCATTTTTGCAGGGTAAACTCATATCCTATGCTGGAATTGTTTTTTGTAGTATGCCTGATCGCTGGTTTAGCATTCTTTTTTGGGCCGTATGAACTGACAATGGACGAAGATGATGTCTAAAAGAGAAATAGATATCGCCGTCATTTCAGATGTACACCTGGGCACATATGGCTGCCACGCCAAAGAACTTCTGAAATATCTCAAAAGTATTAAACCGAAAGCTGTAATCCTCAATGGTGATATTATAGACATCTGGCAGTTCAGCAAACGGTATTGGCCCGAAACGCACATGAAGATCGTGCGAAAGCTGATGAAATTTGTGGTGGAAGGTGTACCGGTCTATTACCTGACTGGTAACCACGACGAGCTTTTGAGGAAGTTCGCAGATATGCATATGGGTGCATTCCACCTCCAAAATAAACTGATCCTGGATATAGACGGGAAGAAGGCCTGGTTCTTTCACGGTGACGTATTTGATGTGACCATGCAGCACTCCAAATGGCTGGCTAAACTGGGCGCTGCAGGCTACGACAGCCTGATCCTGATCAACAGCTTTGTAAACTGGTGCCTGACTGCGATCGGACGGGAGAAAATGAGTTTTTCTAAGAAGATCAAGGCCAGGTTCAAGGATGCGGTCAAATTCATCAATAAATTTGAATATACGGCTGCGGACCTGGCTATAGAAAAGGGCTATGAATATGTAGTTTGCGGTCACATCCATCAGCCGGAAATGCGGACCATTATCACAGAGGAGGGGCAGGTGACTTACCTGAACAGCGGCGATTGGGTCGAAAACCTGACCGCGCTCGAGTATTATGACAAGAGCTGGAAAATCTTTAAGTATGAAGCTAAGGATTTTGAGAAGGATGAGGCAGAGGAAGGAGATTTGTCTGACAGTGAAGATCTGCACAGTAAGCTGGACGTGAATACCCTGCTGCAAAAGATTAAATTAGAGATTGCCTGAAGTAAAAAAATACAGATATTAGGGAGCGAATGAAGATACTTTACGCGATACAGGGTACGGGCAATGGTCACATCAGCCGGGCAAGGGAAATTGTGCCCCTGCTGCAGCAATATGGTGACGTCGATCTGCTGATCAGCGGAACTCAGGCGGATGTAAAATTAAGCCAGGAAGTGAGGTTTCAGCTGCACGGCTTCAGTTTCATATTTGGCAAAAAAGGCGGGGTGGACCACTATGAAACCTGGAAGACCATGAATCTGCCCAGGTTTGTAAAAGACATGCGCCAGATTCCTTTAAAAGAGTACAACCTGGTCCTGAATGATTTTGAACCGGTTACGGCCTGGGCCTGCAAAACGCAGCGGATAGAAAGTGTCGGATTAAGTCACCAGGCTTCTTTTCAGTCTAAAAAAGTACCCAAGCCCAAAAGCATAGACTGGGCGCAGCTGGTGATGAAGTACTATGCTCCGGCTACGCACTATGTAGGGTTTCATTTCGACCGGTATGATGATTTTATTTATACACCTGTAATCAGGGCGGAGATCAGGAATATGCTGGTCTCTAATTCAGGCCACTATACGGTATATCTGCCTGCAATTGATGACCGGATGCTGGTTCCTATACTAAAAAAAATACCCGGGGTCGAGTGGCAGGTGTTTTCCAAACATGCCCAAAGTGCTTATACAGACGAAAATGTCAGGGTAGAGAGGGTAAATAATGAGCTGTTCAATAAAAGCCTGGCTTCATGCGAAGGCTTGCTGACCGGCGGTGGATTTGAAGGGCCGGCAGAAGCGTTGTACCTGGGAAAAAAATTACTCGTGGTGCCTATGAAATTTCAGTATGAACAGCAGTGCAATGCTTTTGCCTTGAAGCAATTTGGATTGCCGGTAATCTGGGGGAGCAATAAAAACTGGGTTCCTGTGATCGAAAATTGGGTAAAAAGCAGCCAGGAGCATAAGTTTCATTTTCCGGATGAAACCGCCGCGGTGATTGATAAAGTTGTAAAGCAGTTTGCCAGATAATTTGCTTTACTTTGCCATAGTATAACGGCATGATCAATCAGTTTAGAAATTTAAATCCAGTTAATCTCCTCATTTTATTCGCATATACTTTTTTTATGCGAATGGCGATTTTCGCTGATCTGCCCGTGTTACTGCAGTTCGAATTCTTAGAGCCCTATACCAAATTCTTTGTAAAAATCCCCATTGGCGAGACACTGTCACCGTCGGGAAATGTAATAGTGGCCGGATTCATGATCTATATTCAGGCGATATTGTTTAACCGTGTGGTCAACAATCATGCGTTGCTGAGCAAGCCGAGTTTTTTGCCCGCCCTGCTGTATGTGACCTCTGCGAGTTTGTTTATGCCTTTTTTAATCCTGAGCCCGCCGCTGATCTGTAACTTCCTGCTCATCTGGATTATGGATAAATTTTTGAAGGTGGGAAAATCGCCCAATGCAATTATGATCATGTTTGATATCGGAATGATCATTGCCATCGGAACACTGATCTATTTTCCTTTCATTGTCATGCTCGTCATGCTCTGGCTGACATTGCTGCTTTACCGTTCGTTTGACTGGCGGGAATGGATTTCCGGCCTTGTTGGGATTTTAACGATCTTTTTTTTTATAGGAGTTTATTACTACTGGAACGACAGCCTGTCCATGTTCTATAAGATCTGGCTTCCTTTAGGCAACAAATTTCCATCTGTGTTCAAGATCAATTATAACGACTACCTGGTATTGGTTCCGGTTTTAATCATGATGGTGCTGGCTGCACTGCAGCTGCGTGAGAATTTCTTCAGAAGTTTCATCAGTACAAGAAAGGCGTTTCAAATGCTGTTCTTTATGTTTGTCGTCGCATTGATCAGCTTTTATACGAAACCGGATTTCAGGCTGTACCATTTCCTGCTCTGTGTTCCCCCGGGTTCAGTTTTGCTTGCCTATTATTTTTCAAATGCCAGCAAGCGGTGGTTTTATGAAAGCTTGTTCCTGATCCTTGTGTTTGCCATTCAGTACTTTTTGTTTGTTTAACTTTTTTTAACAATTCAGGACCTTGAAACTTGTTAAAGATTAATAGCTTTGTGCGGATGCATAATCTGGTCATAGATATCGGTAACACAAACAACAAGCTGGCTGTTTTTCACAACAGGGAGTTGGTTGAATACCAGGTTATTAAGAAAATTACACCTCAGCCACTCAGTAGGTTGATCAATCTGTATAAAATTGACTACTCCACCATTTCCAGCGTCGCCGGAGAACTGAATGAGGTCATTGATGTGCTCAAAAAGCATACAAATTACCTGGAGTTTTCCACAGGGTTGAACACGGGAATAAAGAATCATTACGGAACACCCGGGTCTTTGGGGCTGGACAGGTGGGCGAAAGTTATTGCAGCCAATCACTATTACTCCGGAAGGGACTGTTTTATAATAGACGCAGGTACATGCATTACCTATGACCTGCTCAACAACCAGGCTGAATATTACGGAGGAAGTATAAGTCCGGGTATCGGGATGCGGTTTGAGGCAGTGAACCATTATACGGGCAGGCTCCCGAAGGTGGACTGGAATGGGGAAGCCGCTGAAATACCCCGGGGAACCAATACCATTTCGGCGATTAAAAATGGTGTTTTACAAGGGGTGGTTAATGAGATCACCGGGTTCATCACCTATCAAAATGAAAGAAATAAGGGTCTGACGGTACTGATAACGGGTGGAGATGCAGGTTTTTTGCTAGAGCAATTAAAAAACAGCATCTTTGCGCCTCAAATTATACACGATCCCTACTTAGTATTAAAAGGATTAAATGAAGTCATTGCATTTGAATATGTACAAAAAGATTAATTATATAGCAGCGGTATTGATATTGCTTGCCAGCATCTCTGCCAAGGCACAGATTACCACACAGTCACCGTATTCGAGATACGGATTGGGGAATATCAAAGGCTCCATGCTGCCGCAGTACAGGGCGATGGGCGGTATTTCAACTGCGATCAACAAGCCCACGCTGTACAGCAATATAAATATGCAGAACCCCGCATCTTATACGGGAATTGCATTGACTACGCTGGATATAGGCATGTCCGGGGCATTCACCACCCTGAAACGGAACGGTGAGCAGGAAAAAAGCTATAACTCTACACTGAGCCATCTGGCACTCGCATTTCCTTTGGTGACAGGAAAATCTGCACTGAGTATCGGAATCTTGCCTTATACTGAGCTGGGATATGAGTATGCTGTGGCATCTAAACTGGATACAACCGACGTTAACTATCGTTACACAGGTGAAGGCGGGCTGACAAAGGCTTATATTGGTTACGGACAGCGGATCGGCGAGAACTTCAGCATTGGCGGAAATATAGAATATTTGTTCGGTAACCTTCAGGAGAGCAGATCTACAGAATTGTTGTCCTACCCTTCAATTCCCAATCGTCAGCAGAATAAAAATAGCGTAGGAGGAGTGGCCTTTTCTTATGGCATGCAGTATCAGATCCAGCTGGGAAATAAGAAAAGCCTTACCCTTGGGTACTCGGGTTCTTCATCGTCCTCGGTGAATTCTAAAAAGAGCTATGTGGTAACGCAGTATGCTTATGACGATCTTGGTGAAGAAAGTGCGGCTTTTGATACCCTGGAGATCAGGGAAAACCCATCGGCCAAACTGAAACTCCCTTTAACACATAACTTTGGGATCGCTTTCCAAAAGGACAATAAATGGCTGATCGGGGCCGATTACAGAATGGGAAAATGGTCTAAACTGAGCATCGAAGGTGTGAACCAGGGCTTGCAGGACAGCTGGGGCTTTTCGGCCGGAGGCCAGTTCATTCCCAATATGAGTTCGATATCAGGTTATTTCAACCGCGTAGAATACCGTATGGGCTTTAATTATGACAAGACCTACATCAGGGTAAGCGATCAGGATATTAAGCAAATGGCTGTTACTTTTGGCCTGGGGCTTCCTCTGGCCTCCGCAAGATATTCCATTTACAAGCTCAACCTGACCACAGAGATCGGGAAACGGGGCTCCATGAACAATGGTCTGCTCCAGGAGAACTACATCAATCTCCATTTAGGTTTTACACTTAACGATACCTGGTTCAAAAGATTTAAATTTGACTAATGAACGGCAGGGGTATCATCTGTATACTTTGCATGTTCCAGATCTTTTTGAGTTCATGCGGCGAGGATGACCTTAAGAATGCGTCCAGGCTTTCGGAAAAAGTAAAGCTGAATGTAGACCGTACCAGAGGGGTCCAGATTACCTACAGCGATTCCGCAAAGGTAAAAGCACAAGGTTATGCGCCTATACTCGATAAGGTGACGCCTGAGGGGAAGTCCGGTTACCAGGAGATGCCTAAAGGCGTGAAGATTAATTTTCTGGATGATCTGATGAAGATCAAAGGGTCTATTACTTCCGATTATGCAATCATGAAGGATTCAGAGAAGACCGCTACCTTTAAAAGAAATGTGATCGTGGTCAATGAAAATATGACCTTCAACACTGAGGAGCTGGTATGGGACCAGAACAAAAAGCTGTTCCTATCTCCCAAAGGCATTGTCACTAAACCAGATGGTACTGTACTGAACGCAATTGAATTTAGCGCTACCGAGGATTTCAATCTGATCAACTGGAAAAATGGAACCGGGGAAACGTATGTGCCGGATAATTTTGGACAGTAAGCTCTTAAATTAAATAGGCATATTTCCCTAATTTTTAAATACTTATTCAAATACAATTTAATGTTTTCTTTTTTTAGCAAAAGTTGTATCTTGCGCCCTCTTAAAAAAAATTATAAATAAGAATACTATGGGATTAATGACATTTTTGCGGAATCGCGCAGGCTATATCTTGGTAGGAGCCATCGGTTTTGCAATTGTTGCATTTTTGGTTGGTGATGCAATTAACGTGGGCAAGCCTTTCTGGGCCGAGTCTCAAAAAGTTGTCGGGTCAGTTGACGGTGAGGAAATAAATATAGAGCAGTTCGGAGCTAAGGTTGATCAAAGCCTGGCCCAGTTCAAACAGCAGTATGGCGGTGCGGGTAACGCCCAGATGCAGGCGATGGCTGTTGATAATGTTTGGCAGGGTGAAATTGCCGGAATACTTTTAGGAAAAGAATACGCGCGGCTTGGACTGACTGTTTCAGGTGAAGAACTTGGCGACCTGGTTAAAGGAGATAAGCCAAGTCCACTGATTGTGCAGTACTTTGGTAATCCGCAGACTGGTCAGGTGGACCGGGCGCAAGTGATCAAAACACTTAAAGATGGTCTGAAAGATGCGAGAATGGCTGAGCAAATTCATGCACTGGAAGCAGAGATCACAAAACAGGCTTTGCAGACAAAATATACCAATCTGATCAATAATTCTATATATGTAACCACACTGGAAGCTAATGACGAATATCAGAACCGCAACAAGCTGGCAAACTTCAGGTATGCCGGACTGGATTATGCTTCTGTGCCTGATGCAAGTGTAAAACTAAGCGAATCAGATTATTCAGATTATTATAATAAGAATAAACAGCGTTTTAACAATCCTACAGAAACAAGATCATTTGAATATGTGTCTTTTAGTGTAAGTCCTACTAAAGAAGATTCTGCGGCGGTTAAAACTCAGATTGACAAGCTGGCGAACGATTTCAAAACTGCCGCGAATGATTCTTTGTTCGCCGCTGTAAATTCGGATGTTAAAATCCCTTATACTTACATGACCAAAGGCAAGCTCGATCCTGCTGTAGATTCTGTTGTTTTCAATTTACCGGCCGGAAGTTTCTATGGCCCTAAATTTTCAGGAAACTCATATAAGCTGGTTAAGGTCATCAATACCCGTTTTTCACCTGATTCGGTTAAAGCGAGCCATATTTTAATAAATCCAAGCAAACTTGGCGGGGTTGACAAAGCAAAAAAACTGGTGGATTCATTAAAAACTCTGGTTCAGAACGGAGCAAGTTTTGCAGACCTGGCTAAAGAATACAGCGAAGACGGCTCGAAGGATAAAGGCGGAGATCTTGGCACTTTTACCAGGGGACAGATGGTTCCGGAATTTGATAATGCTGTTTTTGATGGAAGTGTTGGCGAGCTTAAGATCGTCACCACCCAGTATGGTGTTCACCTGATCAAAATTGAGAAACAGGTTGGGAACTCAAAAGTAGCTAAACTGGCTTATATAGAAAAAAGCCTGGTGTCGAGTAACAAAACAAGGGATGCTGCCTATAAAAAAGCAAGCAATTTCCTAACCGAAGTAAAAGAAGGAAACTTTACTGATCTTGCTCAAAAGAAAGGTTATACGGTTGGTGTTGCAGATAAAATCACTCCTACTCAGGGCTTTGCCCCGGGTTTGGACAATCCGCGTCAGCTCATCCGTGACGCTTATGCAGCCGAAAAAGGAACTGTGCTTGATCAGGTATATCAGATGGACAACGCATTTGTGATTGCACGTCTGACTGACATCAAACCTAAGGGTACTTTGTCTCTTGAGGCGGTCAAAAAAGAAATCGAACCAATGGTTCGCAATGCGGTAAAGGCTAAAACCTTGTCTGAGAAAATTAACAAAGCACTGTCGGGTTCAGGTAATATTGACCAGGTTGCTCAAAAATTAGGAAAAACCGCCGCCCCGGTACAGAATATCGTTTTCAGTAATCCGATCATTCCAGGGCTTGGTCAGGAAAATAAAGTGGTAGGAGCAGTTTTTGGAGCACAGCCAGGAAAGATTTCTAAACCTATTGAAGGAGAAAGTGGTGTTTATGCCTTTGTTGTTGATGGATTTACCAATCCGGCACCAATGGCCAATACCTACAAACAGAAAGAAACCATGATCCAGGCAGCTGGTCAGCGTGCATTAGGTGCAGCTTTCCAGGCATTGCAGGATAAAAGCAAGATAAAAGACAATAGGGTGAAATTCTATTAATCTTATTTTACGTAATTTTGTAGCCGGAAGTAATAACTACTTCCGGCTTTTTATTTTACAGGCTATGGAGATTCAGGAAAATTTTGTCAATAAGGTAGCTGCCAGCGGGTTAATCACCTTCAATCTGGAAGAGTACCTGCATACGGGAGAAAGAGTTGTTTATGACATCAAGGATAATCTTTTTCATGGTTTGATGCTGAGAGAAAAGGATTTCAGGGAGTTTGTAAAGACCCACGACTGGCAAAGCTATAAAGGGAAAAACGTAGCCATAATTTGCAGTGCGGATGCGATAGTACCGACCTGGGCTTATATGCTGCTTGCCAACAAGCTGAAACCTTATGCCAATGAAGTGGTATTTGGAAGCCTGGAGACCCTTGAAACCGTATTGTTTTCAAAAGCTTTGGCTAAAATAGACCTTAAGGCTTTTGAAGGGGAGCGTGTTGTGGTAAAGGGCTGCGCAGACATTGACCTTCCGGTATCGGCCTATGTAGAGATCACCAATCTGCTAAGCCCGGTTGTGAAGAGCATCATGTATGGTGAACCCTGCTCTACGGTGCCCATTTATAAGCGAAAGGATTAATTGGATTGTTTTTTGTATTAGCTTAGGTATGAGAAAGTTATTGTTGGTTATCGTTGTAGTATTCCTGAGCTTTAAATCATTTGGACAAGAGCTTCCTTTTGTCAAAGAGGCGGTATTTAGGCCTGGGGAAGTACTAACCTACAAATTAAAATATGGTTTCATTACTGCTGCAGAAGGAACGCTGAAAGTTTTGCATACCGATCTGAAGTTTGACGGCAAACCAACTTTGAGGTTGAGCGTGGATGGGCAGACATCGGGTACCTTTGATGTTTTTTACAAGATCAGGGACCATTATGATTCCTATATAGACATCAATAATCTGAAACCCTATTTTTACCAGGAAAACATCAGGGAGGGAAGTTACCGGAGGCAAGATAAAGCGAGGTTTAGCCAGACTGAAAAGAAGGTCGTTGCTACCAAGGGCACTTTCACTGCACCAACCATGCAGACCTTTGATCTGGTTTCATCCTATTATTTTGCCCGGAGTCTTGACATTTCTAAAATGAAAATCGGTGATTTTGTGAAGCTGAATTATTTTTTGGGAGATGAGATCAGTCAGCTGGAAATCCAGTACCTGGGCAGAGAGGTGATCAAAACGAAGCTGGGCAAGATCAGGTGCCTGAAATTCAGCCCTTCTATAAAACCGGGACGAATCTTTAAAAAAGACAGCAGGTTGTATCTTTGGGTTTCGGATGACGGGAATAGGGTGCCCCTGAAGGCACAGGTAGAGATACTCGTGGGTTCCGTAATCATGGAAATAAAGTCTGCAGATGGACTGCAGCAGCCGCTGGAGATCATAAAATAAAAGAAATGATAGAAGTACAGAATACCCTGGTCCATGAGGACCTGATCACTGAGCATTTTGTATGCAATTTGAATAAATGCAAAGGGATCTGCTGCGTGGAGGGAGATGCCGGGGCCCCTCTGGATGTAGCTGAAACAGCGATATTGAAGGAAATCTATCCTAAGATCCAGCATTTGCTGGAAGAAAAGGGGATAGCAGCCATTGAGGCGCAGGGAACTTCGGTTGTGGACGCTGACGGAGACCTGACCACTCCATGTGTGGATGGAAATAAAGAATGTGCTTATGTGACTTTTGAAAACGGGATCACCAAATGTGGTATCGAAAAAGGATATGAACAGGGCCTGATTGACTGGCAAAAACCGATTTCCTGTCACCTTTATCCAATAAGGGTAACTCAATATCCTGAATTTGAAGTCTTGAATTATGACAGGTGGCACATTTGCCACGATGCCTGTTCGTTTGGACGGGAACTGAAAGTCCCCGTTTATCAGTTTTTGAAAGGTCCGCTGATCAGAAAATATGGAGAACAATGGTTCAAAGAATTGGAAGATAATGTATCTTCATAGCGTAAATTAACAAACCCCCTATACATTGAAAGGAATAATTTTAGCAGGCGGAAGCGGCACAAGGCTGCACCCTTTGACCCTGGTAATGAGTAAACAAATGATGCCGGTTTATGATAAACCGATGATCTATTATCCGCTATCTACGCTGATGCTTGCCGGCATCAATGAGATCCTGATCATTTCCACACCCCATGATCTTCCTAATTTTGAAAAGCTGCTGGGCGACGGAAGCAGCCTGGGCTGTAAGTTTTCTTACGCAGTACAGGAACAGCCCAATGGCCTTGCGCAGGCATTTGTAATCGGTGCAGATTTTATTGGCAGTGACAAAGTCGCCCTTGTGCTGGGCGATAATATATTTTACGGCGACGGGATGGCCAAACTGCTGCAGTCCAGCGCTGACCCTGAGGGGGGGGTAGTGTTTGCCTACCGGGTTTCAGATCCGGAGCGTTATGGCGTGGTAGAATTTGACGATCAGAAGCAGGCGATATCGATTGAAGAAAAGCCGGTAGCTCCTAAATCGGATTATGCGGTTCCGGGTCTTTATTTTTATGACAATTCAGTTGTTGAGATTGCCAGGAACATCAAGCCCTCACCAAGGGGCGAATACGAGATCACAGACGTGAACAAGGTTTACCTGGAACAGGGCAGGCTGAAAGTAGGTGTTTTAAGCAGGGGTACTGCCTGGCTGGACACTGGCACTTTTGCCTCTTTGATGCAGGCCGGACAGTTTGTACAGGTGATCGAGGAGCGGCAAGGTCTGAAAATTGGAAGCATAGAGGAAGTGGCCTACCGGATGGGATTTATTGATAAGGAACAGCTGAGAAAGATCGCTGAACCTCTGGTTAAAAGCGGATACGGCGCATACCTGTTGAAGCTCATTAAGTAGATGCCAAAATTGCTGAGTCTTTTGTAAATTACAGAAAACTTTGATGGTGTGATTTCAGCTTTCTTTGGATATTGAGGAAATCAGTTCCATCCAAATAATCTGTAATATCATATCATGAAGCAAAAATCTTTTTTTCTTTTAATCCTAATATTGCTTGTCCATGTCTTCGCATTTGGACAGCATGATCCAAAAGCATTAAAGGACTGGCAGGACCAGAAATATTCCATGTTTATACACTTTGGTGTTTATTCAGAACTCGGCGGTGTATGGAAGGGCAAGCCTTCTTACCGAAATGTGAGCGAGCAGATCCAGGCTCATGCCGGTATTTATACTGATGAATATGAAGAAGTCGCGAAAAAGTTTAACCCGGAGAAATGGAGCCCTGACTCTATAGTATCTCTTGCAAAAAGGGCAGGTATGCGCTCTATTGTGATCACATCCAAGCATCATGATGGGTTTTGCATGTTCAAAACAAATACCACTGATTTTAATATTGTCGATTTCAGCCCTTACGGGAAGGATGTGCTTAAGGAGCTTTCGGAGGCTTGTAAACGCGGTGGCTTGCGGTTTGCGCTTTATTTTTCTCTGATCGACTGGCATTTTCCGCAAGCTTCCCCTATATCGGGCAGTAATTCAGATTACATTACACCAGAGCATTTTGAACTGAATAAAAAGCAGATTACGGAATTGCTGACCAATTATGGGCCGGTTTCTGAACTTTGGTTTGATATGGGGTCGCAAAGTGCAAAAGAAAGCAGGGAACTGAGGGACCTGGTTCATAAGCTGCAGCCTGATTGCATGATCGGAAGCCGGATAGGTAACGATATGGGTGATTTTAACGTAATGGGCGATAACCAGGAGCCTGATTATGTCATTGGTGTGCCATGGCAGTCGCCGGCATCTTTTTTTGATGAGACCTGGGGCTACCGGTCTTTTCAGAAAAGGGGCAAAGAAGAGGATAAAATAAAAGAAAAGCTGAAAAGTCTGATCCAGGTGACGAGTCGCGGGGGTAATTTCCTCTTAAACATCGGTCCGAAGGGTGATGGGACTGTTGTTGAGTTTGAACGGGATGTGCTGCTGAGCATTGGCAAATGGCTGGAGAAGAATAAGGAAGCCATCTATGGCACTGATCCGGACCCTTTTCATATTTCCTTTAAATGGGGGAACCTGACCAGCAGACCAAATAAGATTTACCTGCATTTGTTGTCTGTGCCCGAAGAGGGTCTGATCACTTTACCGGGTTTGACTGGTAAGATTAAAAATGTCACTGTTTTGGGAGAGGGTTTAAGGCCTAAATACAGCCAAAATGCTGAGGGGGTTAAAATTACTGTTCCAGCCGGATTGGATATTGCAAAGGAATATAAGGTAATTGCCATTGAGTTTGCGAATGGTTTTAAAGTGCCGCCTGCAAACATTATTGCGGACAAGGTAAAGCCGTTGATCTTAAACAGCCACAATGCGTTTAAGCATTATAGCAGTTCGGGTATTGATTACAGCAACCGCTATCAGAGTACAGTGAAAGAGTCATGGTCGCTCAGCCCTGTGAAAAATGAGACTTTAACTCCTGTTGTGTACTTTACAGAGAATGAAAAGGAAAAATCAATTGATCTTGAAATTAACGGTAAGGTTTCGGTTGTGGCGTTAAAGGGTGGCGATTCAGAAGATCTGAAAAATGATCCTGCGGCAATTACCTGGGGGCCGTTGTATCAATCGGGTAGTTATTATTCCGGCCCGGGTGGCGTGCATGGCAATCTGAAGGATGTAGATGTCAGTAAGCCGTGGCCTGGTGATAAGGGCGTGGTATGGGAGAAGCGGGCTGACTGGAAGAACAATGAGACTTATGAAGTTAAAGCAGATAAGAACACGGCCACTTATCTTTTGCAGGAGATCACTGCTGATAGAGATCAGCCGTTTTTGGTAGGGATTACTTCTGGTGATGCGGTCACTGTTTCTTTGAACGGACACATCCTGGATGAACATAACAATCCGTTTAAGGTAAAAATGATGCACGATGTGATTCTTTTGCCGCTGAAGCAGGGTAAGAACCAGTTGATCGTCAAGTTCTATAATGGGTTTGAGAAAAGCAGCACGATTGGGATTGCCACTGACGTAAAGCAGGTAATTTATCATAAGACGCTGAAACCGCTTTCTGTTGAAAAGGGGCGGTACTATTCGGTCAGCTGGCAGTTGCATAATCCGCTGTCTCCGCATACGACATTGGGCTTGCCAAATGTGAGGTTGGAGTTGAAGTAGCATTGAGGTGAGCGAGGGAAAGGCAAGGAGCTTAGCTTTCAGAAAAAATATACTTCTCCTCTCAGGCTGCATCTTTTTAGGCGCACTGAAGAAGTGCGCAAAAAAGCGCTTATGCCTATTCGGAAAAGTATATTTTTTCTGAAAGCAGGGAGCATAAAACGCAGGGAGGTAAACATAGCTTATTGAAAATAGAGTATTTCTGAACGAGCTTATTACGCTGGAAAAGGTATGCATCCAATTTGGAAAGAAACTTAGTGTCTCAGAACAGGCATAACCAGGTTTGCACCGGTTCTTCACCGGGGCCTAAGCTGGACAGCCTGTGAAGAGATCACTCAGTTTCTCTGCCAAAATCACTTAATGATTAGATAAAATGTCAAAACAATTAACACAGGAATTTACGTCCTTTGAATAACCAAATTCAAAACCAATGACAAAGAACAGCTATTTGTTTCCCTTTATCATGATCACCTCACTTTTCTTTATGTGGGGATTTGTCCATAACCTGGATCCGATCCTTATTCCGCATCTGAAAAGGTCATTTAGTCTGACTACACTTGAAGCATCTTTAGTAGATTCGGCTGTATTTATCGCTTATTTCCTGATGGCTTTGCCTGCCGGATTTATCATGAAAAAATATGGGTATAAAGCTGGGATCATTTTTGGTCTTATTTTGTTTGCACTCGGTTCGTTTTTATTTATACCAGCAGCGAATACTCAGGCATATTCTTTTTTTCTGGGAGCATTGTTCATCATCGCTTGCGGACTCACCATATTAGAGACGGCAGCAAATCCCTATGCGTCGTTATTGGGACCAAAGGAGACCGCAACATTCAGGCTGAACTTTTCACAGTCATTTAATGGACTGGCAGCTACCCTGGCGCCGATTATAGGGGCAAGGATTATCCTGATCAAGGGAATATCTGACGAGGAGCTGAGCACCATGAGTACCTCTGCCCAGCAAATGGCATTGGCGGCTGAAGCATCTTCCGTAAAGACACCTTATCTGGTTTTGGGAAGCATCATCCTCGTCATAGCTGTCATATTTATTTTTTTGAAACTACCGGAGATTAAGGAGGAAGAAACGACTGGAGAAAAAAGGGGGATTCTGCATGCATTAAAACACAGACACCTTAGCTGGGCGGTAGCTGCACAATTCTTCTATGTTGGCGCCCAGGTTTGTGTGATGAGTTTGTTTGTACTGTACGCTACTGAGGCTGCAGGAATTACTAAAGTGCAGGCTGCTGATTATTTGGGCTACGGTATGGGACTGGCATTTCTGACGGGCAGGATAATCGGGACCCTTCTGATGAAATTCATCAAGGCTGAGCGGCTTTTGGTGATTTATTCGATATTGTGTGTAATACTGAGTGCCTCCGCCATGTTCACTGGAGGTCAGGTAGCTTTATTCTCGGTGATCGGCATTGCCTTTTTTATGTCTATTATGTTTCCTACTATATTTTCCCTTGGTATTAAAGACCTTGGGGTCGATACTAAATATGGCAGCAGTTTGATCATCATGTCGATTGTTGGCGGGGCTATTCTCCCGCCGGCTATGGGTTATATCAGTGATCTGATCAGTATTCAGATTGGGTATATTGTGCCGCTGGTCTGTTTTGTGGTGGTACTGTTTTTTGGAATTACAGGGCATAAAGTGATTAAAACGAATGAATTGAAATAAATGAAAAGATACTGTTTGACCCTCGACCTGAAGGACGACCCCGCGCTGATCAGTGAATACGAGGAATACCATAAGGAAATCTGGCCTGAGATCAGGGCCAGCATTACGACTTCGGGCATAGTTGATATGGAAATTTACAGATTTAGCAATCGGCTTTATATGATAATGGAAGTAAATGACGAATTTAGCTTTGAGAAAAAAGGAGCGATGGATGCGGGAAATGGAAGGGTGCAGGAATGGGAGACATTGATGTGGAAGTATCAACAGGCTGTTCCAGGTGCAAAGGCCGGTGAAAAATGGGTGTTGATGGATAAAATATTTGAATTGAATAAATAATGTCAGAAATAACAAATAAGAAATTTTTACAGATCCATCCGGATGATAATGTGCTGGTTGCTTTACAGGACCTGAAAAAAGGTGAGGTAGTGGTGTGGAATAACGGTGTCATTACCCTGCAGGATGAAGTGAATGCCAAGCATAAATTTTTCATCAATGAAATGCAGGTCGGGGATGAAGTGTTGATGTATGGGGTTTTAGTAGGGAAGGCAACAGCTTATATTCCGAGAGGCGGGAGAATGACCACAGAAAACATCGATCATGCCTCACAAGACTATGCCTACGGGGATGTGAACTACAAATGGCAGGCACCCGATGTTTCTGCTTTTGAAGGCAGGACTTTTAACGGGTATCATCGCGGTGATGGAAAGGTTGGGACGGCCAACTACTGGTTGTTCATACCTACTGTATTCTGTGAGAATAGGAATATGGATGTCATTAAGGAAGCGCTGCACAATAACCTGGGCTATACAGTAACTGATAAATACAAACAGTTTACCAGGCAGCTGCTCCACGCCTATCAGGATGGCGAGGCTATTGAGTCGTTTCATGCGGATCAGCTGGGCCTGGCAAATCCTGTTGCCAACAGGGTTTTTAAGAATGTGGATGGCATTAAGTTTCTGAACCATCAGGGCGGATGCGGGGGCACAAGACAAGACTCCCAGGTGCTGAGCAATTTGCTGGTTTCTTATGCGGATCACCCGAATGTGGCCGGTATTACCCTGTTAAGTTTGGGCTGCCAGCATTTGCAGACAGGCGATTTTTTAAACGATCTCCGCAAACGGAACCCGAATTTTAAGAAAAAAGTATTGGTTTTTGAGCAGCAGCTGAGCCAGAGTGAAGAGCAGATGATCGAAGATGCGATCGTACAGACTTTTATCGGGCTGACAGAAATTAATAAATTAGAAAGAAGACCTGCACCGCTGAGTGAGCTGTGTGTCGGGGTGAAATGTGGCGGCAGTGATGGCTTTAGCGGTATTTCTGCGAATCCATCAGTCGGGTATACCTCGGACCTGCTGGTTGCATTGGGCGCAAAAGTACTGCTTGCGGAATTTCCGGAACTGTGCGGGGCGGAACAAAATATCATTGACCGCTGTGAGAGCCAGCCGATTGCTGAAAAGTTCATCCGTTTGATGCGGGACTATGATGCGCAGGCCCATCTTGTGGGCTCAGGTTTTCATATGAACCCTTCGCCGGGAAATATTAAGGATGGTTTGATCACTGACGCAATCAAAAGTACTGGTGCGGCAAAAAAGGCGGGTACTTCACCAGTGGTGGATGTGCTTGATTATACTGAACCGGCAACTAAACCGGGACTGAGCCTTGTTTGTACTCCGGGCAATGATGTGGAAGCGACTACGGGTAAAGCTGCGAGCGGCGCAACTCTGATCTTGTTTACGACAGGTCTCGGTACTCCCACAGGAAACCCCATTTGTCCGGTAATTAAGATTTCAACCAATACGGCCCTTGCGACTAGAATGGGAGATATTATTGATATTGATACCGGTGCGGTGATCAGGGGGGAGAAAACCATTGAAGAAATGGGGACAGAAATTTTGGAGTATTGTATCAAAGCGGCAAGCGGCGAAGTTATTCCCAAAGCAGTTTTATTGAATCAGGACGATTTTATCCCATGGAAAAGGGGCGTTTCATTATAATTAAGCATATATGTTCAGTTTAAAAGGAAAATCAGCAGTGATCACCGGTGGAGGCAGCGGGATCGGAAGAGCGATAGCGGTGCTTTTCGCAAAACAGGGTGCGGTGGTGCACATCATTGAAGTAAATGATGAAGCAAGCACCGGTACGATTGCAGAGATCAATAAATTTAACGGAGAGGCGATTGGTTACAGATGTGATGTGACCAGCCAGCAGCAGGTTGTCGATATCTTTAACAAGATTGGAACCATTGATATTTTGGTCAATAACGCGGGCATTGCCCATATTGGCCGGGCAGATAATACTTCTGAGGAAGACTTTACTAAAGTATTTAATGTAAATGTGAAGGGTGCTTACAATTGCCTGTTTGCTGCAATTCCCCTGATGAAAAAAACGGGAACAGGTGCTGTTTTAAATATGGCATCTATTGCTGCTATTGTGGGCATTACGGACCGCTTTGCTTATTCAATGAGTAAGGGCGCTATTGCAGCGATGACTTTATCGGTGGCAAGGGATTACATGGCAGATGGCATCAGGTGCAACAGCATTTCTCCTGCGAGGGTACATACGCCTTTTGTGGATGGTTTTATTGCTAAGAACTATGCCGGGCAGGAAAAAGAAATATTCGAGAAATTATCAAAGAGCCAGCCGATAGGCCGCATGGGCACATCTGAAGAGATTGCCTCAATGGCCTTATATCTATGTTCAGATGAAGCCGGCTTCATTACGGGAAATGATTATCCGGTAGACGGTGGATTTGTTAAATTAAACAACTAAAACAGTACAAATGAAATTAATCAGATGGGGAGCGGCCGGTCAGGAAAAGACTGGTGTTATAGTCAATGAGACCTGGTATGATACTTCTGCCTTCGGCGGGGATTACAACGAGCAATTTTTTAATGATAATGGTCTGGCAAGACTAGAGGAGTTTGTAAAAGCCAATGAGGGCTCACTGACTGAGATCCCGAAAGACACGAGGCTGGGTTCACCGGTCGCACGTCCTTCTAAGATCGTTTGTATAGGTTTGAACTATGCGGACCACGCCCGCGAAACGAATGCGGCCATACCGCCGGAACCGGTTATTTTTATGAAGTCGACTACAGCGCTGACGGGTCCGTTTGATGACATCATTATCCCTAAGAATTCTGTAAAAACAGACTGGGAGGTTGAGCTTGCTGTAGTGATCGGCAAAAAAGCGTCTTATGTGGAGGAAGCTGATGCACTGGACTATGTGGCCGGATATGTGCTGCACAATGATGTTTCAGAACGCGAATTTCAGATCGAAAGGAATGGGACCTGGGATAAAGGAAAGGGTTGTGATACTTTTGCCCCGCTTGGCCCATTTTTGGCCACTCAGGATGAAATCAGTGATGTCAACAACCTGAGATTATGGCTTACAGTCAACGGCAGGAAGATGCAGGACGGGAATACGTCCAACTTTATATTTAATGTGCCGTTTGTGATTGCTTATGTGAGCCAGTTTATGACCTTGCTGCCAGGCGATGTAATTTCTACAGGAACACCTGCGGGCGTGGGCCTTGGCTTTAACCCGCCGGTATACCTTAAAGAGGGAGATGTGGTTGAGCTGGGCATTGACGGCCTGGGTACTTCAAGACAGGTGCTGAAGAATTATGTTAAAAATTGATTCACACCAGCATTTCTGGAAGTTTGATGAAGTAAGGCACAGCTGGATCAATGAAGAGATGGCGGCGATCCGGCGGGATTTTATGCCTGCGGACCTCGGCCCGTTACTTGAAGAAAACGGCATTGATGGCTGTGTTGTAGTGCAGGTAGACCAGACACCTCAAGAGAATGAGTTCCAGCTTCGGAATGCTTCGGATCACGATTTTATTAGGGGTGTAGTGGGTTGGGTGAACCTTCAGGCGGAAGACATAGAAGACCAGCTGCAGGAATTGAAGGGCCATAAAAAACTGAAAGGGTTCAGGCACATCCTTCAGGGCGAGACCGACCGTGCATTGATGCTGAAACCTGCATTTTTAAACGGGATCAGCAAGCTAAGGGATTTTGGTTTTACTTATGACATTCTTATTTTTCCGGATCAGCTTAAGTATGCGGCGGAGCTGGTGAGTCAATTTCCGGATCAGCCTTTTGTACTGGACCATATTGCCAAGCCTGATATTAAAAACAAGGAGATAACCGAATGGAAACGGGGCATCCAGGAACTGGCAAAGTTCGAGAATGTGTATTGCAAGGCATCAGGAATGGTGACCGAAGCCGACTGGAAATTATGGCAGCTTAAAGATTTTACACCTTATCTGGATGTGATTTTTGAAGCATTCGGCGCAGGGAGGGTAATGTTTGGCTCGGACTGGCCGGTAAGTCTTGTGGCTGCAAGTTACGGACAGGTGATGGGCCTTGTAAAAAATTATATATCGAAATGTTCTGCAAATGAACAGGAGCTGTTCTGGGGTGGTAATGCAACCAAATTTTACAATTTAAAATAAGCAACAATGGATCTGCAATTGAAAGATAAAGTGGTAATCGTAACGGGAGGTGCTAAAGGGATTGGTGAAGGTATAGTTAGGGTTTTGGCCAGGGAAGGCGCCATTCCGGTAATTATTGGCAGGAAGGAATCGGATAATTTAAAGGTGGTTGATGACATTAAAACCAATGGGGGAAATGCTTTTCAGGTAGTAGCTGAGCTGACCAGGCCTGAGGACAATGAGCGTGCGGTAAAGCAGGTGCTGGAACAATTTGGCAGAATTGATGGCCTGATCAACAATGCGGGGGTTAATGACAGCATTAGCCTCGAAAACGGCACCTACGAACAGTTTATACATAGTCTGCATAAGAATGTAGTTCATTATTACCTAATGGCACATCATGCCTTGCCGGCTCTTAAATTGTCTAAAGGGGCAATAGTAAATATTGGGTCGAAAGTAGCGGATACCGGGCAGGGCGGAACATCAGCTTATGCGGCATCTAATGGCGGCAGAAATGCGCTGACCCGGGAATGGGCGGTCGAGTTATTGCCGTATGGCATCAGGGTAAATGCGGTGATTGTTGCAGAATGCTATACGCCTTTATACGAAACCTGGATAAAGACATTGCCCAATCCTGAAGAAAAGCTTGCTTCTATTACTTCAAAAATACCTTTGGAGCAGAGAATGACGACGGCAGAAGAAATTGCTAATGCTGCAGTATTCTTGTTGTCAAATGCTTCAAGTCATACAACTGGGCAACTGGTTTATGTGGATGGTGGTTATACACATCTGGATAGGTCGATTAGCCCAAGTTAGCTGACCCTTGTTAATTTTATAAATCTGGTTAATTTTATAAATTAACAAAAAATACAAAGAATTACTCTAAGGCCGGACCTTGCGCCCTGAAGAGAGGCACAATCTCCCACGCCTTCTCGTAACACTTTGTATTTTTTGTTTTCAGGGCGCATACCTAGCCGCGGAAAAGGTAGGCGCTTAGTAAAAATTCAGCTTCTCAGAGAAAGCATTAGCTGGGATTTTGCGCAACCTGTCCCGAGTTTACCTCGGGAGCTTTGGCAGCTCTAGCTTTCGAAGAGAATGCTTAATTTTTCTAAATAGCCCTGACTTAGGCGATAAGTAAATACTAAATGGCTTTTGTCTCTTCCTTTAAGAATGTAGCTTCATCATCAGTAAGCAACGGACTCAGTGTTTCAAAAACAAGCGCATTATAATCATTCAGCCATTCGATCTGATTTGCTTCCAGCAATTCCTTCTTCACAATTTTCGTACTGATCGGCGCTATGGTCAAACATTCAAAAGCATAAAACTCGTTGAACTCATTAGTTACATCCTTAATGGTATTGACCAGGTTCTCTATTCGGATGCCATGCTTTCCCGGACGGTAAATCCCTGGTTCCACAGAAGTGATCATACCAAGTTCTACAGCGACCGGGGTAGCAGTTGCATTAAATACCTGCGGACCTTCATGAACATTTAAAAAATAACCTACACCGTGTCCAGTACCGTGACCATAATTGATGGCGTGGTCCCATAGCGGCTTGCGCGTAATGGCATCTATTTGATAACCGCAGGTACCTTTAGGAAATCGAACTTTACAGCCGTCAATCATCCCTTTGAGCACTAAGGTATAGTCGATACTTTCTTCTTCTGTATTATTGCCCATTGGAATAGTACGGGTAATGTCCGTAGTGCCATAAAAATACTGGCCGCCTGAATCCACTAAAAACAATCCCTCTGCTTTCACTCCCGAATTGCTTTCTTCAGTTGGCCCGTAATGCGGCAATGCGCCATGTGGCCCGTAAGCGCTGATCGTAGTGAAACTGTCTCCCACAAAACCCTCCTGCTGTGCCCTGAACTTATGCAGTTCGCCGGCAGTTGAAAGTTCGGTGATTGGAGTTTTGCCGATGTTTTCAGAAAGCCATTTTAAAAAACGGGTGATCGCAACGCCGTCCTTTCGCATGGCAGTGCGGGTATTGGCCAGTTCGGTTTCATTTTTTATGGTCTTCAGATTGGTCGAAGGATTGGTCTCTTTAATAATCCTGACTGAAACAGGCAGTATTTTCGTGTAGGCAAAACAATTTCTTTTAGGGTCTACGAGAATGGTGTTATGATCAGGAAGATGTTTGAGTGCATTTTCTATTTCTTCGTATTCAAATACTTCAACACCGCTTTTCAGCAGAATTTCTTTTTCATCAGCGGTTAACTTGTCCGGGTTGATGTATAATTTGGCATGATCCTGATTAATCAGCGCGAAACTCAAAACTACCGGGTTGTAGCTAACGTCCTTACCACGGATGTTGAAGAGCCAGGCGATATCATCGAGAGAAGATACCAGGTGATGATCCGCATTGCTGGCAAGCATGGCCGCCCTGACCTGGGCAAGTTTGCTGCTTACGGATTGACCGGTGTATTTTTCATCGATCAGGAATGCTTTTTCTGCAGGCAGCGCTGGTCTGTCTTTCCATATCGGGCTTAAATAATCTTTATCTGTAATACTGATCCCCTTTAAGGACAGCTGCTGAGTGAGCAGATCTCCCAAAAGCACAGAGACCAGTTTTTCATTGCTGGCGACTATAGCGCCTTTGCCGAGTTTTTCAGTGAGCCATTTGATGTATTCAGCGGCATGCTGGACTTTTTGTCTGACCAGTTCAAAACCGCTGTTTTCCAGCTGCTCTGCAGCCTGTTCAAAATAACGGAAGTCCGTCCATAGTCCTGCAAAGTCATGTGTGATCACCAGTGTTCCGGCTGAACCGGTAAAACCTGAAGCAAAAGGAATGCATTTATAATGGTCAGGCAGGTATTCACTGATGTGCGGATCGGCAGAGGGAATGATGTAGGCCTGCACATTGTCGGCCTTCATTTGATTACGTATGGCGCTCAGTTTTTCAGTATAAGTCATGTCTCGTTTTTTATGTTTTGCACAAATCTATGTATTTAATATTTTATCTGCCGGAGGCAATATGCGCTAATATTTGTTAATTTTAAAACTGTATGAAGAGACTTTTATTGCTGCTGCTTTTTCCTGTGGCGGCATTTGCACAGAAAACAGAAGACCTGACCAGATATGTACAGCCTTATTCCGGGACTGCGGCGTCTACTACCAAAGGGGCCCTGAAACATGGGAGCGGAACCGAGCTGAATGCCAATACGATTCCCGGTGTGGGCATTCCTTTTGGTATGATCCAGTGGACACCGCAGACGCAGACCGGGGAGACGAAATGCAACCCTCCTTATTTATACCGTGATACAAAGATCAGCGGATTTAGAGGCACGCATTGGTTAAGCGGTTCCTGCGTTCCGGATTATGGCAGTTTTACGATAATGCCGGTAACGGGAAAACTCAAAACTACTGTTGCGGCCTATGCTGCGGAATTTTCACATCAGGACGAAATCACTACTCCATATTACTATAGCGTTACATTGCCTGCTGATCAGCTAAAAACAGAATTAACGGGAACAGCCCGCTGTGGTATGTTGCAGTTTACTATGAATAAAACGGATAGCTTGTACCTGCTGATCGTGCCAAATAGTGATAAGGGCAAAGGTTTTGTTAAGATAGACAGGACCAGAGGGGAGGTTGTTGGTTATAATCCGGCTTACAGGATCTACCAGGGAAGCGGCAATCCTGCGGGGTTTAATGGCTGGTTTGTCCTACAGGTTGACAGGGTATCTGCCACGGGCGGCGTTTTTTCCGGCAGCGGACTACTGCTTCAGGACAGTATATTAAATCAAAAAGAATCAGGAGCTTACCTGGGCTTCAAGCTCAATAAGGGCGAGCGGCTTCGCATCCGCATCGGGACTTCCTTCAGCAGTTTGACCGGGGCACGGAAAAACCTTGAGGCTGAAATTAAGACCTGGAAATTTGATGAACTGGTAAAGCAGCAAAAAGAGGTCTGGCAAAAAGCGCTGGCACAGATCAAAGTTAAAACCTCCGTAGAGAAAGACAAAAGGATTTTCTATACGGCCTTTTACCACACGCTTCAGCATCCGCGTCTGTTTAATGATGTGGACGGTACCTACCCCCGGTTTGCGGGTCAGTATGAATTGTCGAAGCTGGACAAAGGCAACTATTATGACGATTTCAGCATGTGGGATACCTACAGGGCACAGCTGCCTTTGTTTGAGATCCTAAAACCGGATCTGGTCAATGATTTTGTTGCTTCAATGATCATCAAAGGCCAGCAGGGTGGCTGGATGCCTATTTTCCCATGCTGGAACAATTATACGGCTGCCATGATCGGTGACCATGTGACCTCTTTTATTGCTTCCGCTTATTTAAAAGGCATCAGGGGATATGACGTCAATGAGGCCTATCGCCTGATGCGGCAAAATGCTTTTGAGCTTCCTCCTGCTGCCGATTATCAAAATGGGAAAGGCAGGCGGGCATTGACCTCTTATCTCAAATACAATTATATCCCAACGGAAGATGATGTACCCTTTGCCTTTCACCGAAACGAACAGGTGAGCCGGACACTCGAGTACGCTTATGATGATTATGCACTGGCGATGATCGCAAAGCCTCTTGGAAAAACTGCTGACTATGAGGAGCTGATAAAAAGGGCGTCGAATTATAAGCATGTATTTGATCCTTCTGTAAACTCAGTTCGCGGCAAAAACGCCGACGGGACCTGGATCGGTAATTTTAAGGCTGATGAAAAATCGTCTTTTATAACAGAGGGTACTCCCAGGCAATATTCTTTTTATGTTCCTCAGGACATTCCCGGCCTGGCCAAATTGATGGGCGGACCAGCAGGATTGGAGAAAGCACTGGATACACTGTTTGAAAAAAATGAATACTGGCATGGCAATGAACCCAGTCATCACATTGCGTTCTTATACAATTATACGCCTTCACCATGGAAGACACAGCGTGTGGTGCGCCAGATCATCCGGGATGAATACAGTGACGGCCCTGGAGGACTGAGCGGAAATGACGATTCGGGTCAGATGTCTGCCTGGTACGTTTTTGCCAGCATGGGCTTTTATCCGGTGAGTCCCGCTTCAGATCAGTACATGATTTGTTCGCCTTTATTTGATGAGATAGAAATCAGCCTGCCGGAAGCCAAAAAATTAAAGATCACTACCCGCAGGACCGCTCCCGAATCCATCTACATCAGGGAGATCAGGTGGAACGGAAAAGTATATGCCAAATATGACATCAGTCATGAGATGCTGATGAAAGGAGGGAATGTGGAAATTTATCTTTTTAATTCACCCGGCAGATAACCAAAGTGTTTTTTGAAAGCTTTTGAGAAATTGTAGGGTTCATTATAGCCCATGGTATAGGCCACTTCATAAATGGTGCATCCGGAATCCAGGAGCATTTGTCGGGCGTAATCCATCTTCAATTCATTCAGATATCCGAAAACAGTGAGTCCGAATAGCTCTTTAAATCCTTTTTTGAGCATAAACTCGTTGAGGCCTGTCTCGCGTGCAATGCCGCTTAAAGTTAAAGGGTCAAACATTCTTTGTTTGATGAGCTGCCTTGCGGCATGCAGCTTATCGATATTGTGGCGTTCCATTTTCAGCGGTTTTTGCCCTTTTAAGTTTTCTGCCTGTTCTGCCTGCAGCAGAAATAGCTCGATGATCTTGGACTCAAAAAACAATTGCTTCATGTTGCCGGTATAGACACAGTTTTGCATTTCATTGATCAGCGACTGCTGTCTTGGCGTGACCGGCAGCGCATGCTCAGAAAGATCGGCCGCTTTTCCTGAGTGTACCTTATCCCAGAATCTTTTCAGGCAGTCGAGATCGGCAGAATACAATCTGCGAAAAAAAGGCTCATACAGGGAAATTCCGAAATTCCTGATCTCGGGACTGCTTAATGCATAATACCCGTCAAAGCCCGGAACAAAGGACAATACATGTTCGTTGTCGTTGAGCACATACTTATCTTTACTGTTCAGCTCCCATGCGGAGCTTTGTCCCTGCAAAGAAAAATACATGGCTAATGTGGGCGTTTCATGCTGCTCCCGCAGGGTGATTTCCCGCTCCTGCCTGCTGTTGGCGGCGAAGATGTCGGCCCCCTCTATTCTGATCTCGCTGAGGCGCATGAAACCTGACGTACCGATTTCGTCAGTATATTGGACCTCACAGTGTTCGGTCAGATTAGCGAAAATTTGGGTATTTAATTCCTTGTCATTCATGTACTTAGGCGATGATGTTTAGAGACAGGTATGAAAGCGAATCTAGTAAAATTTTACCTTTTAAAAGAAAAAGTCAGGAAATAAATCCTTTTTGCATGGTATATTATCCTTTCCTCAGGGGTAGGCGGAACCCAATTATATTCAAATTTGTTTGTTAAGGAATTATTCTTTTTATGAAGCAGGAGTTTATAGTCATTAAAGGTGCCCGCGAGAACAATCTCAAGAATGTTTCCCTTCGGATACCAAAAAGAAAGATCACTGTATTTACCGGGGTATCTGGCTCCGGAAAGTCATCCATTGTCTTCGAAACAGTTGGCGCTGAGGCGCAGCGGCTGCTCAATGAAACTTTCTCGACCTTTATCCGCAACCGTCTCCCTAAACACGGGCAACCCGATGCGGATGCTATTGAAAATCTTTCTACTGCCATAGTGATTGACCAAAAGCGTCTTGGTGGAAATTCCCGGTCCACTGTTGGCACCGTCACCGATATTTATGCGGTGCTGCGGTTGCTGTTTTCGAGGATAGGGAGACCCTTCATCGGATACTCTAATGCGTTTTCGTTCAATGACCCTTCAGGCATGTGCCCCGAATGCAATGGTCTGGGTGAAACCGTAAGGCTGAATATGGATAAGTTCCTGGACAAGTCAAAATCTTTGAATGAAGGGGCGATCCTGTTTCCGGCATTTTCGGTAGGCAGCTGGTACCTGAATACCTATCTCTATTCCGGATTGTTTGACAATGACAAGAAACTGGAGGATTACAGCGAGGCCGAATGGGAGATCTTGCTGCACGGGAAAAGCAAAAAAGTGCCCATGATGCACGATAACCTGCCCATTAACGGAAAATTTGAAGGACTGGCCGATAAATTTAACCGGATGTACATCCAGCGGGATACCAGTGTCCTTTCTGAATCTGTGCGGAGTACACTCGAGCGCTTCATCGTCTTCGCGTCATGCCCCTTGTGTAAGGGTACCCGGCTGAGCCAGGCTGCCCTTGGCTGTAAGATCAATGGCCATAACATTGCGGAGCTTACACATTTGCAAATTGATGAACTGATCCGGGTCATTGCGGAAATTGACGATTCCATCGCCGTTTCGATGACCTCGGCACTGATCACGCGTTTACAGCACCTGGTCGATATCGGGCTGGAGTACCTGAGCCTGGACCGGGAAACCAGCAGTCTGTCGGGCGGAGAGTCACAGCGGATCAAAATGGTGCGGCATCTCGGCTCGAGTCTGACCGACATGATCTACATATTTGATGAGCCCAGTATCGGTCTGCATCCCCGTGACGTACACCGCCTGAACGAGTTGCTGATGCAGCTTCGTGATAAAGGGAATACGATCCTGGTGGTGGAGCATGACCCTGAAGTGATCGGCATTGCAGACCACGTAGTGGATGTTGGTCCGCATGCGGGGGCACATGGCGGAGAGATCGTCTATGAAGGAACAGTGGCGGGACTGGCCCGGGCCAAGACACTGACCGGAAGATTTCTGAGCCATCAGGTCCCTATAAAACAAACATTCAGACAACCTACAGGGCAGCTGATCATCAGTGATGCGGCATTGCACAACCTCAAGAATGTGACGGTATCTATCCCAACCGGGGTTTTTACAGTTGTGACCGGCGTGGCCGGATCCGGAAAGAGCTCGCTGATCAATGGGATATTTGTGAAACAGCATCCTGAAGCGGTCATCATCGATCAGTCGGCAGTAAGCACTTCCATCAGGTCGAATCCGGCAACCTATACCGGGACAATGGATGACATCCGTAAGCTGTTTGCCAAAGAAAACGGGGTAAGCCCTTCTTTATTCAGCTTTAACTCCAAAGGCGCCTGTCCAAACTGCCAGGGTACGGGTTTTATTTTTACAGACCTTGCGTTTCTGGAGCCTGTGAAAACTGTGTGTGAGATCTGCAATGGGAAGAGGTTTAAAGAGGAAGTGCTCCGGTACAAATTAAAAGGCAAATCCATTACTGAGGTTTTGGAGATGACTACCGAAGAAGCCGTTGATTTTTTTGACAAAAAAGACCTGAAACGCAAATTGCAGGCCATCCACGATGTGGGCCTGGACTACCTCACTCTTGGTCAGCCATTGAGTACGCTTTCCGGCGGGGAGTGCCAGCGCATCAAGCTGGCCAGTAACCTGCATAAAGAAGGGAGTATTTATGTGCTCGATGAACCTACAACCGGGCTGCACATGTCTGATACCGGGCACCTGCTGGAGATCATGAACAGGCTGGTAGATGGCGGAAATTCGGTGATTGTGATAGAACATAACCTGGATGTGATCAGAAATGCGGACTGGGTCATTGATATGGGGCCTGAAGGTGGCAAAAAAGGAGGAGAAGTCATTTTCACAGGAACACCGGCAGATCTGTTAAAGGCCCGTGGTTCCTTAACCGGACAGTATTTATCACGGCAAAATGTATAAAAAAGAAGAACAGATCTTAAATGACGTGATAAGCCCTTTATTTGTCTCAATCACCCCCTTGCTTTTTAACTATTGCCAATTATCTTTGAAATATAAAGTATTGATTATGAAACAAAAAACATATATAATTATCTTCCTGCTCTTAACTGCCGGTATGGCGGCGAGGGCCCAGTCGGGGGACTCGCTCAATTACAGCTTCAGCCTGAAGCAAGCTGTCGATTACGCACTCGTGCATCAGGCTGCTGTGCTCAATGCTGCTGTGGATGAGGAGATCGCCAAAAATACGGTGAAGCATACTTTGGGGATAGGACTGCCCCAGGTATCAACCAGTTTTAATTTTCAGGACTACCTCAAACTGCCCACAACTTTGCTGCCCGGTGAACTTGCAGGTCAGCCCGCCGGGACGCTGATCCCGCTGAAGTTTGGGACGAAATACAACAGCACGGGTGCTATCGAACTGAAACAGCTGATCTTTGACGGGAGTTACCTGGTGGGCCTGCAGGCTTCAAAAACCTATAAGGAGCTTTCAGTAAGAAATAGCCGGCGTACACGGATCGAAACTGCGGTAGCCGTGACCAAGGCCTATTATTCTGTGCTGGTCAGCAATGAACAGCTGATCTTGATCGACGCCAACCTCGGGCAGCTCAACAAAACGCTGCACGATACAGAAGCGATGTTCAAGAACGGATTTTCAGAGAAAATTGATGTAGACAGGCTTCAGGTACTGAAGAACAACCTGGAAACAGAACGGGAAAACGTGACCCGGCTGCTCACGGTAAATATTGACATGCTGAAGTTTCAGATGGGCATGTCTATAGAAGCCAGCCTTAGCCTCACAGACAAGATCAGCAATGTGCGTACCGAGGCTGCTGTGGCTGTGACGGATACGGCGGTATACAAAAGGCGTGTTGAATATTCACTTTTGGAGACCCAGAAAAAATTGAATGAACTGGACCTGAAAAGACAAAAGAGCTTTTTCCTTCCAACATTGAGCGGGTTTGCCAGTGCCAGCAAAAACTTTCAGTCCAATGAGCTGTCCAACCTGTATGACCTGAGTTATCCTACGTCAGTGATCGGCCTGACCTTGTCCTGGAACATCATCAGCGGCGGACAGCGAATCTACCAGGTACGCAATGCCAAACTTGCGGTCAAAAAAACAGAAAATGACCTGCTGAACCTTAGAAATGGCATTAGCATGGAAGTGTCGACTGGTCAGAAACTTTACTCGAATGCGCTGCGGTCGGTAGAAAACCAGGAGCGGAACCTCAAGCTTGCACAGGAGATATTGCGCGTAGCCCGGATCAAGTATGAGCAGGGTGTTGGATCAAGCCTGGAGGTGACCACCGCCGAGACTTCGCAAAAGGAAGCACAAAATAACTACATCAGAGCCTTATACGATCTGCTGATCAACAAAGTGGATCTGGATCAAGCTACAGGAAATATTAACTACTAAAACCACCCCAAAATATGAAGACCTTATATACCGTTGCCATCGTGCTTTTTTTAGCTTCCTGCTCATCAGGAGATAAACCTAAAGACAAGAAAACTCAGCTGGATCAGATGAAGAAGGAGCGTACTGCACTTAATGATAAAATAACCAAGCTTGAGGCGGAGCTGGGCGTCGATAAAAACAACGCCGAAATTAAAGAAGTGGTCGCAGAAGAAATCAAGGAGACCACCTTTGAGAACTTTGTAGAAGTTCAGGGAAAAGTGGATGCGGTCGACAATGTGGACATCACACCAGAATCGCCGGGGGCGGTAACAGCTGTTTACGTTAAAGTAGGACAGAATGTGAGCCGTGGACAAGTGCTTGCCCAGATCGATGACAAAGTGCTTCGCCAGAGTATCGCACAGATGCAGACACAACTTGAATTGGCCACTACGGTATTTAACCGTCAGAAAAACCTCTGGGACCAAAAGATCGGGACCGAAGTTCAGTACCTGACTGCAAAAAGCCAGAAAGAAGGCCTGCAGAAACAACTGTCCGGACTTCAGTCTCAGGCAGCCATGAACAAGATCAAAAGCCCGGTTTCAGGAACCGTAGATGCGATGGATCTGAAAATTGGCCAGTCTGTAGCGCCCGGCACGCCTACCGGTATCCGGATCGTCAATGCGAACAACCTCAAAGTAAAAGCTCTGGTATCTGAAAATTATGCTGGTAAAGTGGACGAAGGAGACGAAGTGGAGGTGAACCTGCCGGACTTGCCGGACAGTTTTAACTCCCGCATCAGTTTTGCCGCCAAAGTGATAGATCCGATAGCCCGTGGATTTAACGTAGAGGTAAAGCTCCCGTCCAATAAAAAATACAGGCCCAATATGCTGGCCATACTCAAGATCGTCGACTATAAAAACAATAAGGCGCTGATCGTACCGGTAAATGCCATTCAAAGGTCAGAGACCAGTGAATATGTATATGTGGCGGTAAACGGCAAAGCAAAAAGAACTGACATCAAGAGTGGCAAAACATCTGAAGGCAAAGCTGAAGTCGTTTCAGGTCTGAAAGCCGGAGATAAGGTGATCGTGACCGGTTTCCAGGACCTCAATGATGGCGATGCCGTTAAAATATAAGCTGATTCAAATTTGAATTGAATATGAAAGACGTAAATAAAGAGTTTGGTCCATCCAGTTGGGCCATAGATAACAGAACGGCCATATATGTATTTACCTGCATATTGTGCGTCATGGGATATTTCTCCTACCAGGGGCTCCCAAAAGAGAACTTCCCGGAGGTGATCATTCCCAAGATCTTCGTTCATACCTATTATCCCGGAACTTCACCGGCCAATATGGAAAATCTGGTCACCAAGCAGTTGGAAAAGGAGATCAGGGGTACTCTGGGACTAAAAAAAGTGACTTCCAATTCTTATCAGGATGTCTCTACCATTACAGCAGAATTTAATGCCGATGTAGATATTAAAGATGCCAAGCAAAGGATCAAGGATGCAGTAGACAAAGCCAAATCAGATTTGCCTACAGACCTGCCCGAAGATCCGGTAATCATGGATGTCAACCTTTCAGATATGCCGATCATGTATGTCAATATTTCCGGCGACTATGATCTGAAAAAATTGAAGGAATATGCCGATGACATCGAAGAGAAAATCGAAGGATTGAAGGAGATTGCCGGGGTTGATATTGTCGGTGCACTGGAACAGGAAATCCAGATCAACGTAGACCTTCATAAGATGGAAGCAGCAAAGATATCATTTGACGACATTGGTAACGCAGTGGGATATGAGAACCGAACGATATCCGGGGGTAACGTCAAAATGGACGGTATGCAGCGCTCCCTAAGTATAAAAAAGGAGTTTAAGAGCGCAGAGGAGCTGGCCAGCATTGTGATCAGGTCACAGACCGGCGCTCCTGTTTATCTGAAAGATATTGCAGAGGTTAAAGATTCATTTAAAGAGCAAAAAAGTTATGCCCGGCTTTATGGCAAAAATGTGATCACCCTGAATGTCAGGAAGCGCAGCGGGGAGAACCTGATCGAGGCTTCTGATAAGATCAACGCGATGCTGAAAGAGATGAAAGGAACTACTGTACCTGAAAAACTGAACATCACCATAACGGGCGACCAGTCAGATCAGACCCGGATCACATTACATGACCTGATCAACACGATTATTATCGGGTTTATCCTGGTGACACTCATCCTGATGTTTTTTATGGGGGTGACCAATGCTTTGTTTGTTGCACTTTCTGTGCCGCTCTCCATGTTCATCGCGTTTTTATCCATGCCTGTTCTGGGGGGAGTATTTGACTTCAACTTTACCATGAACATGATGGTACTGTTTTCCTTCCTGCTGGGACTGGGTATTGTAGTAGATGATGCGATCGTGGTGGTCGAGAATACACACAGGATCTTTAACAATGGCAGAACGCCCATCGTCAAAGCTGCCAAGACTGCTACGGGAGAAGTGTTTTTACCGGTGCTTTCCGGTACCTTAACTACCCTTGCACCATTCTTCCCTTTGCTATTCTGGCCGGGGATCATTGGAGAGTTTATGTACTTCCTGCCGGTCACGCTGATCGTCACTTTAACCGCTTCACTGATCGTAGCTTATATCATCAACCCGGTCTTTGCAGTCGACTTTATGAAACCGCATGACGATCACGAAGACAAAAGACCCACTTTTAATAAAAGGGTGAAGATCACATTACTGGTGTTTGCCGTATTGATATTATTGGGTTACCTGATAAACTTTGGGTTGGGCAACTTTTTGGTGCTGCTTGCGCTGTTGTACCTCCTGAATCATTTTGTGCTCACCGGTGTGATCAAGAAATTCCAGAATGTGATCTGGCCAAAAGTGGTCAATAAATACAATGGATTGTTGACCTGGGCGCTGAAACGTCCAAGGACGATGATCTGGAGTACTGTTGGTTTATTTATCTTTACCATGATCCTGGTGAGTATGGTGCCTCCCAGAGTCGTATTTTTCCCAACGGCAGATCCAAATTTCGTTTATGTATATGTTGACATGCCAGTAGGGACCGATCAGGCATATACAGACAAGATCGTGCAAAAGGTTGAGGAGAGAGTGACAAAAGTAGTGGGGCGCAACAATCCGGATGTGTCCTCCATCATCTCAAATGTGACCGTTGGTGTGACCGATCCTCAGTCGGAAGATCAGGGAGAGTATAATAATAAAGGAAAAGTGACCGTCGCATTTGTATCTTACGGGCAAAGAACCGGCGAAAGCACAGCCAGTTATCTGGATAAAATCCGTAAGGCGGTAAGAGGTATTCCAGGTGCGAAGATAGCGGTGGCACAGGAACAGGGCGGTCCGCCAACAGCGAAGCCAATCAGTATAGAAATTACCGGAGATGACCTTGATTCTATTGCGCACACTGCAGACCGGTTAAAAAAACACCTTGACAAAAAACAAATTGCCGGGGTAGAAGAATTGAGCTCTGACTTCCAGAGCAATAAACCGGAGGTTATATTTGATATCAACAGAGAGCGTGCAAACCGTGAAGGAATCTCAACAGGTCAGATTGGTATGGCGTTGCGCACCGCCTTGTTCGGCTACGAAATTTCGAAATTCCGGGACGTAAATGATGATTATGAAATTAACGTAAGGGCTAAAGAAGAGCAGAGAAACAACCTGGATGACCTGCGCAATATGAAGTTAACCTACCGGGATATGGCCATGAACGGGATCATCAGGCAGGTGCCGATCTCTTCTTTTGCAACCATTGATTATGTAAATACTTACGGTGGCGTGAAGCGCAAGCAGCAGAAAAGGATCATCATCCTGTCCTCTAATGTACTCGGAGAATTCAACCCGAATGAGGTAGTTGCCAATATCCAGAGCGAGATCAATGAGTTTAAGGCGCCTGCCGGAGTAGAGATCAGGATGGCCGGTGAGCAGGAAGAGCAGAATGAAACCGCTGCTTTCCTGGGTACGGCTATGCTTAGTGCCTTATTTATCATCCTGATCATCCTGGTGATGCAGTTCAACTCGGTCAGCAAGCCGATCATCATCCTAAGCGAGATCATATTCAGTATCATTGGCGTGCTGCTCGGTGTCACCATCTTCCGAATGGACCTTTCTATTGTAATGACCGGTTTGGGCATTGTAGCCCTTGCGGGTATTGTGGTCAGAAACGGAATCCTGCTGGTAGAGTTTACCGAACTGATGGTAGAGCAGGGCATGCCTGTTTATGAAGCGGTGGTGGAGGCGGGAAGGACCAGGATGACACCTGTATTGCTGACGGCCACAGCTACCATGCTGGGATTGATCCCGCTGGCAGTGGGAATGAACCTCGATTTCGTAACGCTCTTTACAGAGCTTAATCCGCATTTGTATTTTGGGGGCGATAATGCGGTGTTCTGGGGGCCCTTATCCTGGACCATCATCTTTGGATTAAGTTTCGCTACTTTCCTGACATTGGTGTTGGTGCCATGTATGTACCTGGTCGCTGACAATAACAAAAAAAGGCTTAAAAAGATGCTGGCTTCAAAAACTCAGAAGGAGGAGTTACCAAGAACGACAGAAGATTAACGTCATTCTTGCGCTGAATAACCTGAAAATATACGGGGACTGGTCAATCACCAGTCCCGTTTTTTATTCCTGCATATTGTGGCCTTGTAAAGAATATTAATAATACAGCAAACCTTTAGTTAATTTTTTACTTACATAAAGATAACATGAAGGATAAATGAATTTATATTACTGATTTTGCTTTAATTAGCGGGATCATAACTATATTAACGTATTAACATCTCTAACCAAATGAGCTATCAGGATTACAAGTGCAGAAAGTGCAACACGGATTTTCATTACCAGGTGCCGCGGGGGTTTGTACTAAAGCATTTGCTGGGATTTCTGCCACTAAGGATTTATTGGTGCCCTAAGTGTACCGCCAACAGGTATGTGTGGATTGGAAACAAAAAGAAGGGTTAGCCCTTCTTTTTTTGTTTAAACACCTTTGTAAATTATTTGATATAAATGGAATTATTGTTTTACTTTTGATAGGGGATAAATGTCTTGGAGCTATGCTTATGAGAAGAACTTTACTACTGGTTTTATTTTTAACAGTCACATCAGCTACCGCATTTGCGCAAATGAGCGGAGACTATAATTACAGCATAGGATTGCGTGGGTATACCGTCATGCAAATGCCAAGGATATTGAATGAATCCGGTTCAAAGTATTTTACCAATACTACATTGAACGGCGTCATGGTAAAGTTCAATGACAACCAGATCAGCTACCGGCTGAACGGAACTTACTATAACAAATCCAAACAATTTTTTAACAATTGTGCAAGCTGTGAAGAGGCAAATGGTAAACTGGTAGATTATTCATTCAAGGTAGGTTTCGAAAAGAATTTTAACTACGCACGCATACAGCCCTATTTTGCCATAGATCTTGGTTACCGGTCCAACACTTTTTCGGGAGAAATGGAAAATAGGAATGAATTAAAGGCGGCAAGCGCAAGGGCGGTGGCCGTGGATATCGCAACCGTTCAGATAGAGGCTTCTAAAATGGGGATGGTGTTCACCCCTGTTTTGGGTATAAGAGTAGGTATAACAAACCAGGTTTCGATATTTGCCGAGGGAAATCTTGATTTCTTCTATTCCTATGAGCGGCAGGAAACAACCTGGCATGATGCCAATAACACACAGACCTTCAAAAAATTCTATAAATCAGAATTTCTGTTGAATCCGTTCTCAGCTGGCATTCAGATTCACCTGGGTAGCAATAAGTAAGCCCCTGAGTTCCTTACAAAGTAAATAATTGTGTATGTTATGCAGCCATAAATCTTTAAAAAAGTCATTCCAATGAAAGTTGCCTTAATCACCGGTGTTACAGGTCAGGATGGAGCCTATTTAGCAGAGTTCCTGTTAAAAAAGGGCTACTTTGTTCACGGTTTGAAAAGGAGGTCTTCTTTGTTCAACACAGAGCGTATTGATCATTTGTACCAGGACCAGCATGAGCATGGAGTGAATTTTAAACTTCATTTTGGCGATTTAACGGATTCGACCAATCTGATCCGGATCATCCAGGAAACACAGCCGGACGAGATCTATAACCTCGCCGCCATGAGCCACGTCCATGTCAGTTTTGAAATGCCTGAATATACGGCCAATGCAGATGGTATTGGCACACTGAGGTTATTGGAGGCAGTAAGAATTCTGGGATTAGAGAAAAAAACAAGAATATACCAGGCCTCTACTTCTGAGCTATATGGCCTGGTACAGGCAGTGCCACAGAGTGAAACCACTCCGTTCTACCCGCGTTCACCTTATGCCGTGGCAAAAATGTACGCCTATTGGATTACAGTAAATTACCGCGAGGCTTATGGCATGTATGCCTGCAACGGAATTTTATTTAATCATGAGAGCCCTTTAAGAGGTGAGACATTTGTAACCCGTAAAATTACCCGCGCAGCGGCAAAGATTGCATTAGGTCTGCAAAACTGCCTGTACCTGGGAAATCTTTCGGCTCAGCGAGACTGGGGACATGCAAAGGATTATATTGAGGCGATGTACCTGATCCTGCAGCAGGAAAAACCTGAGGATTATGTCATAGCAACAGGAATTACGACGACTGTAAGAGATTTCGTGAAAATGAGCTTTGCCGAATTGGGCATTGAAGTTGAGTTCAGCGGAAAAGATGAGCACGAAAGGGGGGTGATCATTGATGTGGATCAGGAGCTGGTTGTTCAGCTGGGATTGAACGATGTGAACCTTAAACCAGGCACGATTGTGGTGCAGGTCGACGAGAAATATTTCCGGCCTACAGAAGTAGACCTATTGTTGGGTGACCCAACTAAAGCGAATACCAAGCTGGGCTGGATGCCTAAATATGACCTTCCGGCTTTGGTGAAGGATATGGTGCATTCGGATTTACATTTAATGAAAAAAGATGAATATTTGAAACAGGGAGGTTTCAAAACCCTTAATTATTTTGAATAGAGAGTGTAAAAGGGAGTGTAAAAAATTGAACTGTGTCTCTAAGTTAATAATTAACTAGTTGGACACAGTTTATTTTACATACCCTTTGAATAATATACTCATCAACGAAATCTACTTGTTGGCATTACACTTCTATCCGATGCGTTCCTGTCCGGCTGGGTGTATAATACAAATGCTTTCTATACATTAGGCCACTTGTCATTATTCATATTAATTTTGGTATAAAGTGGGGGTGATCAGTAACATGTTTATGTAGAAATACCAGGCATTTACAGTGTGCAATTTGCCAATTTAAAATCCCCAGATTTTGTGTACATTACATTTTTAAGCTTCAATTAGATATATGATTAAACCTCTGACCTCATGTAGGTTTTTTTTTGCTTTGATGGTTTTTTTCAGCCATATTGATTTTATTGATAAATCACACGTAACATTTCATACTTTATATCAAAATATATTTCAAGAAGGATATTTGGGGGTTAGTTTTTTTTTTATTTTAAGTGGATTCATACTAACGCTTAATTACAAAGACAAGATTTTGTCTGGAGAGGTCGGGCATAAAGAGTTTTGGATGGCTCGTTTAGCTCGAATTTATCCCCTACATTTTATTACAACAATTCTGTGCATTCCTTTGACACTAATCTTTTTTAACGATGGAGTATTAATGTGGGGGCTAAAATTATGTTTAAATTTACTTTTATTACAAAGCTTTGTACCTGCAATAAGTGTTTACTATTCGTTTAATGCGCCCTCTTGGAGCATTTCTGATGAAATGTTTTTTTATTTAATATTTCCTTTTTTAATAATATTATATAACAAATGTCGCAGCGCAGTATGCATAAATTTGATTTATTTATTGTTGATACCGATAGGTATCTACTTTGTGCCAAGTAACCTCATACATAGAATTTTCTATATAAACCCATTAATACGACTCGCTGATTTCTCTCTGGGAATTCTTCTTTTTAAATTATATGAGTTGTCAAAAATTGAATTGCTTAAATATCATAGTCTTAAAGCAACTCTATTTGAACTAATTTCTATAATTGTATTTCTTTCTTTCTTTGTATTTCACAAATTTATTCCCGATGGATATCGATTGTCCTGCTATTATTGGTTTCCTATGTCTTTAATTATTTTTATATTCTCCTTCCAACTTGGTTATTTTTCTAGAATATTGTCATATAAGCCCTTTGTAATCTTAGGTGAATTAAGTTTTAGCTTTTATCTGCTGCATAAATTATTGATAAGTTATTTAGAAATTTTTTTTAGTAAAAACATACTGCATCTTTATCCATACATGGTTTTGGCGATTGTTTTCTTTTCGACACTATTGTTGAGTTACCTTTGCCATAGGTACTTTGAAATACCTGCAAACAGATATATAAAGACAAAATATAAATTAAGTTTGATGGAGAGAAAGTAAGGCCATTGTCATAAATCCTTCTAATCTATTAAATTTACATTACATTCCTAATATTGTAACCATTCTCGAGGATAGAACGAATCGCTAGCTACATATAACCATGTGAATAGATTTCATATCGCCTTATATAGAAATTGTGATGACGTATTTAAATAATCTTATCTAACCCTCAGATCTGTCGTTTTTATAGCTGTAAAATAAACAGCCTAAGATAATAATTGTTGAAAAAACATGAAAAAATATAACCCTATCTCACAATCTAAATAATTTGATATATTTGGAATCTTAATTGATTGAATGAAAATGTGACCTTATTGTGATATAATCATTAATCTATTATTTTTTACTGTAGCTTCTGAACCCTGTCTATGAACCTCAAAAAAGTATTAGCGAGTTTTCTATTTTTTTTCGCTGTATTTTCGCACTCAACCTTTGCACAGTCGAACTATTCCGATGTAAGGGTGGATGACCTTAATGATGCACAGATTAGGCAGATGATGCATAGGGCAGAATCTGTTGGTTATAACGATGCCCAGCTGGAGCAGATGGCTGCGGCCCAGGGCATGAAGGCAAATGAGATCCAGAAATTAAGGGCCAGAGTAGAAAAGCTTAGAAAAGAGGACGGAATTTCGAACGCTAATAAAGAAAATGTTGATACACAGGAATTAGACAAAGCCAGAGGATCACAAAGAGACACAACGCTTACAGGAAACAGAAATAATAAAGGTATTAAGTCACAGACCAAAATCAGTGATGATACGCTTGCTAAAAAACAAGATATCTTTGAAGGTTTGAAGCCCAAGATCTTTGGTACGGACCTTTTTAAAAATACCAACCTTACATTTGAGCCCAATCTGCGAATGGCAACGCCAAAGAGCTATGTTGTTGGGCCGGATGATGAATTGTTAATTGATTTGTCAGGAGATAATGACGTCAATTACAAATTAAAGGTTAGCCCTGATGGAACTATACGTTTACAGTATGTAGGTTTAGTTTCAGTGAGCGGACTGACCATTGAGCAGGCAACTGCAAAGATCCGGACGTCGATGAGCGGTACTTACCCGGGTCTTAGGAACGGCCGTACAAATGTAGCTGTGACACTTGGTAATATAAGAAGCATCAAAGTGACAGTTGTAGGTGAGGTTGTCAAACCAGGCTCTTATACTATTCCTTCCCTTTATACTGTATTCAATGTTCTGTATGAATCAGGGGGGCCAAATCAAAATGGATCTTTTCGTAAGATACAGGTGGTTCGTAATAACAAAGTTGTTTCTACAGTCGATGTTTATGATTTCTTATTGAATGGTATCCAAAAGAGCAACATTCGTTTACAGGACCAGGATGTAATTAACGTTCCTGTTTATCAAACCCGCGTGGAAGTTTCGGGTGAAGTCAAGCGGCCCGCATTATACGAAGTGCTAAATACAGAATCACTGGAAGATGTAATTCGTTTTGCCGGTGGGTTTTCTAATCAGGCTTACACGGCTCAGATCAAAGTATTGCAGAACACTAATAAAGAGCGTAAGATCACAGATGTGCCAGCAGATGATTACATAAAATATAACCCCTTAAACGGAGATAAATATATTGTTGAAGCGATATTAGACCGTTTTGAAAACCGTGTTGAAATTTCAGGTGCCGTATTTAGAGAAGGTCCTTATGAACTTGATAAAGGCTTAACTTTAAAAGGATTGATTGAAAAAGCAAATGGATTAAAAGAAGATGCTTTTTTAAACAGAGCATATATCAATCGTCTAAATGCGGATAATACACAAGCATTGATCTCGTTTGACCTTTCTAAGGTGATCGCTGGTACAGAACCTGACATCCCCTTACAGAGAGAGGATAAGATTACCATATCTTCTTTATTTGACTTAAGGGATGAATACAAGATCAGCATACAGGGCGAAGTTAGATATCCCGGAACTTTTGATTATGCAGACAGTATCAGTCTTGGCGACCTCATCCAAAAGGCCGGCGGTTTTAGAGAGGGCGCCACACCAAATAGAATTGAAGTGTCAAGACGGGTTAAAAATAGCGACGCTACCTCAATGTCGGCCCGTACAGCCGAAGTTTTCACCATCAATGTGGATCCGCAGTTAAGAATTTTAGGCCCTAAATTCATCTTGAAACCGTTCGATATGATTTCTGTTCGTAGCTCTGAGGGATATCAGGTGCAAAAGCAGGTGAAATTGGAAGGTGAAGTTTTATATCCAGGGACGTATACTATTACACAGAAAAATGAGAAGATCTCAGATTTGATCAAAAGAGCCGGAGGTTTAACGCCACTTGGCTACGCTGCGGGCGCATCGCTAAAAAGACCAGGTGCAGAGAAAGTGAACCCAGAAGACCGAAATGTCATCAACAACAAGGATGAAGAAGAAAAGAAATACTTAAACCTCAAACGCGCCCGCGAAGCCGGAGCTAAAGACACACTGCAGAAGGAGGTAGAATTAAAGCTAATACAATCCGATCTTGTTGGAATTGATCTGGAACGCATTTTGAAAAAGCCCGCATCCAAGTACGATCTGACCCTTGAGGACGGAGATGTGATCAGAATACCAAGACAACTGCAAACGGTAAAGGTAACAGGAGAAATATTGAACCCAAATAGCATCGTTTATTCTTCTGGTAAAAGCTTTAAACAATATATAAAAGGAGCCGGCGGATTCACTACCAGTGCACTTCGTGGGGGGGCGTATATTAAATACGCAAACGGATCGGTAGAAGCAGCGAGTAAATTTTTGTTTTTCAACAACTATCCTCAAGTGAAGCCAGGAGCCGAGATCTTAGTTCCAAGACGGGCTGAAAGAGAAAAATTGACCGCCCAAAGTTGGATAGGTATTGGGACTGCATTTGCATCTTTGGCGGCTATTGTTGTTAGTTTATTACAGTGATCTATGGCTATTTAAGTTGAATATCATGAATGATGCAAATCAAAAACTAAAGCATAATACCTCAGAGATTTCGTTACGAGAAATTGTACTAAATATAAAATGCTATCTGGATCATATTCTTTCAAAATGGCTGATTATTTCTGGAATTGGAGTATTGGGAGGCATACTTGGATTCACCTACTCACTCTTTAAAAAACTGTCATACACAGCAACTAGCACTTTTGTGCTTGAAGATGGAGAAGCCGGCGGCGGGTTGTCACAGTACGCAGGTCTTGCGTCAATTGTAGGTATTGATCTTGGGGGTGGGGGTGGTTTATTTCAAGGAGATAATATCCTTGAATTGTATAAATCAAGGACAATGATCGAGAAGACTTTACTTAGCCCGGTTGAAGGTGACACCAGCTTATTTCTTATCGATTTATATATTAATCTCAATGGAATGAGAGAGAAATGGGGGGAAAGCCCTGAGTTAAGAAACGTTAATTTTCATCTCAATGCAGGTCAGCACTTTAGTCGTTTACAAGACAGTATAATTGGAAGAGCGGCAGAGGATATTAGTAGGAGCTACTTACTCGTTACCAAACCAGACAAGAAACTTAGCATTTTGAAGGTCGACGTTAAGTCGAAAAATGAGGTTTTTTCAAAGCGATTTAATGATCAAATTGTTAAGAATGTGAATGACTTTTATATTAAGACAAAAATGAAGAAAGCATTACAGAACCTTTCTATCGTACAAGAAAAAACAGATTCTGTACGCAGGGAAATGAATGTCGCAATCCGAGTCTCAGCTAGCGTTGCCGACGCAACTCCGAATTTAAATCCTACACGCCAAATACAAAGGGTAGTACCAATTCAGCGCTCTCAATTTAATGCAGAGGCAAATAAGGTGATATTAACAGAATTGTTGAAGAATTTAGAACTGTCTAAAATTTCCTTATTGAAGGAAACACCTTTAATTCAAATTATAGACCAACCGATTTTTCCCCTACCAAATGATAGGCTTGGCAAAATTAAAGGAACTGTTGTTGGTGCTTTTATTGCCGGGATTTTGGCAGTAGTATTGTTATTAATAAGGAGAATATTTAGTAATTTATAGATGAAAATAGACCAAGCTAGTATTATTCAGTTACCAAAAATGTTAGACCAACGTGGAAATCTGTCCTTTTTTGAGGGAAACAAACATATTCCATTTGACATAAGACGCACCTATTGGATCTATGATGTCCCTGGAGGTGAAATGCGTGGTGGACATAGTTACAGTAAGAATGAAGAATTTATTGTCGCATTATCTGGTAGTTTTGATATTGTATTGGATGATGGTAACGAAAAAAAGACCTTTTCTTTAAACAGATCCTATTACGGCATCTACATTCCGAACGGAATATGGAGACATATGGAAAATTTTTCTACTAATTCATTGGCCTTCATCGCAGCATCAACCGATTATAATGAATCTGATTACGTTAGGGATTATTCAAAATACTTAAGTAATATTGATGCAAAAAGCTAGTGTATATGGTTGTTCGGTCTTTGAACTGCCAAAGATTAGATACAGAGCGGGTAACATTACGCCAGTTCATAATAATATCGAAATCCCTTTTGATATTAAGAGAATTTTCTATTTGTATGATATTCCCGGTGGAGAATCACGCGGGGCACATGCACATAAAGAATGTCATCAATTTCTTATTGCCGCCAGTGGAAGTTTTGAAGTATTGCTCGATGATGGAAAGACAAAGCGAATTGTACAATTGAATAGGCCATATATGGGCCTTCATATTCCACCAGGGATTTGGGCATCAGAGATCAATTTTTCCTCTGGTTCAATATGCCTGGTTTTCGCCTCACAGACATATAAGGAAGGTGACTACATCCGGGATTACACAGAATATTTAAAACATAACAATGGCTAGCTACATTCACCCTCTGTCAGATGTTCATGCCGAAGCAATTGGCGATCTTACCAATATATGGCAGTTTACCGTTGTTTTAAAAGATGCTGTCATTGGAGAAAATTGTAACATCAATTGCAACTGTTTTGTTGAAAACGATGTTATTATTGGAAATAACGTCACTATAAAGTCTGGAGTTCAAATATGGGATGGAATAAGGATTGAAGACGATGTTTTTATAGGCCCTAATGTTACATTCACAAACGATTTGATTCCACGGTCAAAAGTCTACGATAGGCGAATCCAAAGAACAATATTGAAAAAAGGAAGTTCCATAGGAGCAAATTCAACAATCATAGGCGGAATTGTGATTGGCGAGAAATGCCTTGTAGGAGCAGGAAGTGTGCTTACCAAATCTATTTTGCCTTATACAGTTTGGTATGGCAACCCGGCAGTTCAAAAAGGATATATTACTGATGAATCTTGCCTGCTGAGCTTGGATCTGATTGATAAACAGACCGGTGATACGTATTATTTAGATGGTGATAAACCAATAAAACATGATTAAATTTTTAGATTTATATAATATAAACCAATTACATAAAGCAGAGCTATTAAAGGCCTTCGAGCGAGTAATTGACTCCGGATGGTTTATAATGGGCCGGGAATTAAAGCAATTTGAAGCTAACTTTGCCAGTTCTTGCGGGGCTAAGCACGCAGTTGGTGTTGCAAATGGGTTGGATGCCTTGATTTTAATCATAAGGGCATATAAGGAGATGGGCCTGTTTAAAGATGGCGATGAAATATTGGTTCCCTCAAATACTTATGTCGCAAGCATTTTGGCCGTTTCCGCTAACAATCTTGTTCCGGTTTTGGTTGAGCCGGAATTAAGTACTTTCAATATCGATCCTTCCTTAATTGAAAGACATATTACTAAAAAGACGAAGGCGATTTTGCCGGTCCATTTGTACGGACAGCTATGTAATATGGAAGTAATTCAATCAATTGCAAAAAAACATAGCCTAAAAATTATAGAAGATTGTGCCCAATCGCATGGGGCAATGTTAAATAATAAATTTGCTGGAAACTTAGGTGATGCTGCCGGTTTTAGCTTCTACCCAGGCAAAAACCTTGGTGCCTTAGGAGATGCCGGTGCTGTCACAACTAATGATGATAGTCTCGCCGAAACAGTAAGGGCATTACTTAATTATGGTTCTCATGTCAAATACAAAAATAAATATAAAGGTGTAAACAGCCGTTTAGATGAGATACAGGCTGCTCTCTTAAGCGTTAAACTCAACTATTTAGGTTCCGAAACTGAGAAAAGAAAATATATAGCAAATAAATATTTGGAAGGTATAAAGAACAGCAAAATCGTTTTGCCGCTTTGCACTTCAGAATCCAGTCATGTATGGCATCTTTTTGTTATACGGACAGCCGACCGAGAGACTTTACAACAATATCTTCTGGAAAACGAGATTCAGACTGTTATCCATTACCCTATACCACCTCACCATCAAGAGGCCTATAAGGAATGGAAATACATGTCTTTTCCAATTTCTGAACAAATTCATAGAGAAGTCTTAAGTCTACCAATAAGTCCAGTTATGAAAACTGAAGAAGTTGAAAAAGTGATATGGGTATTAAACCAATACTAAGCATAAAATATTTTTACGAATCAAATGACCAATCGACAGTCTTATCGTCAAATATTTAAGGCCACCAGTTTATTTGGTGCAGTACAGGTAGTAAATGTGCTTACAGGTATTATAAGGTCAAAATTTGTCGCAATTTTTTTGGGGCCGACTGGAATGGGAGTTTCTGCACTTCTGCTCTCCAGCGTAACTTTGGTGATAACGGTTGTTAGTTTAGGTATTAATTTCAGTGCTGTTAGAGACATATCAAGAGCAAACGAGTCTGGGGATAAAGAAGAATTAAATGTAATCGTAACTATCTTTAAAAGGTGGCTTTGGGTAAGCTGCATTTTTGGCACTATCGTGTTGATATCCCTTTCACCTATCATCAGCTCAATTGCTTTTGGGGATCGTGCTTATACCTTAAGTCTAATTTTACTTTCCTTAATGGCGATCTTTACTTTACTCACCAATGGAAATATCGCCCTGTTGCAGGGAACAAGAAAACTCAACTATGCAGCAAATTCAACAGTAATAGGCTCCCTTCTAGCACTTTTTACATCTATTCCTTTATATTATTTTTATGGTACTAAAGGAATTGTCCCGGCACTTATATTTAGTGCTGTTATTACTTTTATGGTAACAGAATATTTTGCTCGGAAGGTTTCAGTATCTTCTAGAAATGTAAGCCGAAAAGAGACCGTCGGGGTTGGCATGGCTATGGCAAAACTTGGTATGGTTATGATGCTGGGGCAGATTCTTGGAAGTGTTGTAGTATACTTCATTAATCTCGTCATTCGGAGTAAAGGTGGAATGGCCGATGTTGGATTATACCAGGCTGGAACCATGATCACCAACCAAAGTATTGGACTTGTATTTACTGCGATGAGCATGGACTATTTCCCCAGACTGTCAGTTGTGTCAAATGACAGTGAAAAGGTTAATGAAATGGTAAATCAACAGGCAACTATTACAGTATTGATCGCTAGTCCATTATTAATTTCTTTGATTATTTTTGCCCCAATAATTATACACATCTTATTATCACCACAGTTTTATGTGATTTCCAACTTCGTAAGATGGCTTGCATTCGGCACTTTATTTACGGCTCCGGCCGTAGTACTTGGATATATTGCGCTAGCGAAAGGGGATAAGAAAAGTTATTTCCTATATTGTACGGTCTATAACTCTTTATTTTCTATCTTTTTCTATTTAGGAGGATATCTGTTAAATGGGCTTGACGGGCTAGCAATAGGTATGTGCGTGTTTCAAATAGCATACGGTATCTTTTTAAGTATAAAATTCAATTATTTGTATTCGTTTTCCTTCAACAAACAGTTCATCATTCTTTTTTGCATCATAGGTCTGTTTTGTCTGTGTGCCATGATTTCAGTCTTTTTATTAAAGGGCATACCAGGATATTTGTTAGGTGGAGTAATTTTAATTTCTTCATCAATATATTCATGGCGAAGACTAGATAACCTAATTGGCATCAAAATTCATATTGTTGAAAAAATATCTAACTTTAGAAGAAAATAGCAATAATGAGCAATCAGATCCCATCTTTAGGTGCTGTCGTAAGAAAAATCAGCAACTACTTAAAAATCAAACAAAAGTTTGATGCAATCCATACTAAGTTAACAGATAACGGGCGTTTTTCGTGTAATTGGAGTGATCGCTTGCTTATTTTTGGAGAAGACACTGCTACAACCAGTTTTGATACTCATTATGTTTACCATACTTCCTGGGCTGCACGGATATTAGCGCAGTCACAACCCAATTTGCATATTGATATATCCTCAGATCTACGATTTGTCACTTTGGTTTCGGCTTTCGTTCCGATAGACTTTTATGATTATCGTCCTGTGGATATGGCCCTCTCTGGTTTGTCTTCAAAGCAAGGAGATCTGATGTCACTACCGTTTTCGGACAGTTCAGTTTCATCAATATCATGTATGCATGTAATAGAACATATCGGCCTGGAACGTTATGGCGATCCTCTTGATCCTAGGGGAGACATCAAGGCAATAAATGAGTTAAAACGTGTCTTAAAGCCTGGAGGGCAGTTGTTTTTTGTAGTCCCGGTTGGGGGAAGCGCTCGTATTCAATATAATGCCCACCGTATTTATACTTTTGACATGATTTCTTCGCTATTTGCAGATTTAATTCTGGACAAATTTGCACTTGTTACTGATGATGGGAAGTACATAGAACATTCTTCAAAGTCTCAGGCAGATCTGCAAAAATATGGGTGTGGTTGCTGGTTATTTAAAAAAGAATAGTGTCAGAAAGATATTAATGAAAATAGTAAAGTATCTAGTGCGGCTTTTAAAGCCATTTAAAAATTTCGTTGATAATATTTTATTTTTATTTAAATATAATATCCAGGAGAGGAATATTTCTGCAGAAAGCTTAAATCATTATCTTGATAACATCAGATATGAAATTCAGGGCGACATGAAAATACCTGTTCGTACTGAAATTAAGACCCTCGCTCCACTCTAGAGAAAATTATTACAGAAAAATGCTCCGTCAGTAGATTTGGAGATGGGGAATTTGAATTATTACAAGGAAAATCCATAGAATTTCAGGTCAGTTCAACGAGGTTACAGGAAAGGTTAAGAGAGATATTGATATCTAATAACCAGAATGTGATGATCTGCATTCCTCATTATTTCTGGTACTCTATTGAAGATTGCAACTCAACGATTAAAGATTACACTAGAGGCAAGGTTTCTCAGCGGAGGACTAATTACGAACAACTATTGTTAAAAAATAAGCGCTATTTTGCTACTGAATTTACCCAATTGTATATGACATATGATCAGAAAATAGATTTGACAGAATATTTTGAACGGCTAAGATCAATCTGGCTTGGACGAGATATAACGGTCATCCAAGGCTCCGGCATAACCAAAGGGTTTAAATTCGATATTTTTGATAATGCCTTATCTGTCAACTATCTTTACGCGCCATCAAGAGATGCATTTTCTCAATATGATGTGATTTTGGAAAATGCAAAACAAACCGATAAAGGACGTTTGATACTAATTATATTGGGGCCAACGGCAACCGTTTTGGCCTATGATCTGGCTATTTCAGGTTTTCAGGCGCTAGATCTGGGACATACGGCAAAGGATTTCAATTTTTATAAAAACAACGTTGAGAAAAATTCATCCAATATCCATAAATTTTACATGGCAGACTAATGAAGAAAATCATTAACAGTATATCAATTATCGTTTTCTCTAAAGACAGACCATTACAATTGGATGGCTACCTCCGTAGCCTCTTATACTTTAGCGATCTTGATGAAAAACAAATCACTGTATTGTATAAGGATAGTAATGAAATTTTGTATGAAAATCTTTTCGGTGACTATCAGTTCGTAAATTGGATCAAAGAAGATAAATTCATGAATAACCTGACAACAGTCATTAATAATTCGTCTGAGTATATTATGTTTGGCTGTGATGATGTAATTTTCAAAGACTTCATTGACATTAATTATGCTTTAAATACAATGTTTGATCGAAAGGACCTTTTCGGATTTAGTCTCCGGTTGGGTCGCAACATTAAACCGAGTCCAAAAAATATTGTTGTCGAACCATCACATATTACTTGGAACTGGAAGGCTAATAATTTAAGTAGCTGGAATTACCCCTGGGAACTTGATTCAACCATTTATCGCAAAGAAGATGTGCTCGATATTTTGTCTCAACTGGATGAGAAAAAGATCAAAAATCCTAATTTCTTTGAAAGCGAGATCGCAGGTAACCTGTCAAATTATATAAAACTTTATAAGATGGCTGCGTTTCATAAAAGCAAATCAATTGTGGTGACGGTAAATAGGGTTCAGGAGACATTTAAGAACGAATTTGATGATTCACTTGCAACAGATGTCCATAGCTTATACAGAATCTATCTGACAGGAGCAAAAATGGATTATTTAAAAATCTCAGAAAAAAGCAATAAACACATTCATGTAGGTGCAGAATATTTTAAACTTACTGGTACAACAAATTATCAGCTAAATCTGATAATGCGGTTCCAATTTTATTGTAAAAAATTAAGAAATTTTCTGAAGCGTTCTATTTAAACCTATTTATCAGTTCCATGAGAATATTAATACCCGTGTTACAGTTTGGAAACTCCGGTGGTTTTCGGGTTTTATCAAATTTAGCAAATACCTGGATTGCCAGCGGTCATGAGGTTGTTTTTATGAGTCCAATTGCAAACATTTTGCCTTATTTTCCTACTGTAGCAAAAATTATTTGGATAGATGTAAACGGTGATACTTGCGCGGAAAATATGATCATTGAAGAAGCACGATACTCGATGTTTCAACGTTGGAGAGCATTATATCGAGCGTTAAATAAATTGAATTCTTCATTCGACGTAGTCCTGGCTAATCATTCTCTATCAACTTATCCGGTATATTTCTCGCGAATAAAAGCTAAGAAGTTTTATTATATACAAGCATATGAACCGGAGTACTATCAGTCACTTGGGGGTTTGAAATCTAAATGCCTGAGTTTATTTTCGTGGTTTAGTTATTATCTAAATTTGGAAAGGATAGTAAATGCCGATCTTTATATGCGTTATAAAAATATTAGGGCTAAAATGGTAGTTACCCCAGGAATTGATTTGGAAATATTTAAGCCTCAAGCGTCAGATTTTGTTGATAAACGCGGAATAATTGGCTGCATAGGACGTGTGGAATCGTTTAAAGGTACTAGTTATATACTTGATGCTTTTTTACTTGCCTATAAACGGAACCCTAATTTAAAATTGCATATTGCTTTTGGTGATAAGTCTAATGAGAAATTACACCCTGCAATAAAGGTTTTCATGCCGAAAAGCGATCGCGAGTTGAGTGTATTTTATAATTCATTAGACATCTTGGTTACAGCAGGAACCGTTCAGCTTGGTGCCGCCCATTACCCTGTTATAGAGGGTCTTGCATGTGGCATTCCTGTTATCCATACCGGATATTACCCTGGAACAGTATCAAATTCCTGGATTGTTCCTATTCGGGATGCTCAGGCAATAGCGGACAAGATTTTTGAAATTAGTTCAAATCAGAAATTGAAGGATCTTAAGATTGCAAAGGGATTTAGTAGTGTTGATAAATTTAGCTGGCCACTAGTAGCTCAAAAAATGTATTCTTATTTTTTAAATTGAGTATATGTGGTTTTATTATGTGCTATACTTTTTATTAGTAACCGCGTTTTATTTCGCAGTAAGATATGATAGACAAAAAGAAATATTTATTGCTTGTCTTGCATTGCTCTGTGTAATTTCCGGGTTCAGGCCTTCAACCTGTTGCCTCGACTACCTAAATTATGTGGATTATTATAAAGATGTGGACAAAATCGGTTTATTACAAATTGAACCAACCTTTTTTTTAATTGCAAACATTGCCCGAAGTTTGTTTGATACCTCAATTGCGGTATTTGTCATTTACAGTGTCCTTGGTGTTTTTTCGAAGGGGTATGCATTTATAAAATTATCAGAATTCTATTTGTTATCACTAATTATTTACAGTGCAACTTTTTTCATACTTCACGAAATGACTCAAATTAGAGTGGGGGTCGCCTCCTCCATTCTATTGTTGGCGGTTCCGGTTATCTACGAAAAAAAATGGTTTATTTTCTTTTGTCTAATTCTGCTTGGTACATTATTTCATTACTCGTTTTTAATATTTTCTTTTTTTTATTTTCTTAATCCTAATCGAATCAGACCCGTTTTCTATATTTGTCTATTGGTATTTGGTTATTTGATTTTTTTATTAGGTATAAACGCAGCTTCCTTAATGGAATACGTTCCTATTGATTTCATCTCTGAAAAATTCAAAGTCTATAACAGCCTTCTTGAAAATGGGCAAGATGATAAAATTAATGTATTTAATCCACTAGTAATTTTTAGACTTAGTTTCTTAATGTTATTATTGTGGAAATGGGAATATCTATACGAAAGGAATAAATACGCGATTATTCTTATCAAAATATATGCATTCTCCAATTTTTTCTTTGTTTTTCTATATTCTTTGCCGGTTTTAGCGTTCCGAACAAGGGAATTATTAGGCATTGTTGAAATAATATTGCTGCCATTTTTTGTCTATCTCATTAAGGAAAAACATATAGCATTTATAGCCATACTAGTAGTAGGCCTCACTATGATGTCTATCGAAATGTGGTACAATGGTTTGATATTGGGATATTTTTAATTTTTTGTAAATTTGGGCATATATATGCAGGAATATATTTATAGTCATGTTTTGCCTATTGTTGTTTTATATAGACAGACAATTGAAGAGTCTTCCACATTACTCAGTCTAAATGCATCTTTGGCATTGTTAAATTTAAAGATGGATCTTTTTATCTATGACAACAGCCCAGAGGCTAATGTCTCGGATAATCATTTTAGCTGGCGACAGTTTAGAGTACATTATTCCCATGACCCTACAAACGGGGGGCTAAGTAAGGCATATAATGAAGGCGCAAAAAAGGCAGTTCAAATGAACAAAAAATGGTTGTTGCTTCTTGATCAGGATACATCTTTTGCTAAAACAATACTGTCCAGTTATCAAGTCGCAGTTGACAATAATCCAAGAGTCAGGCTATTTGCTCCTATCTTAGAATTGAGTAATGGGATTATATTTTCACCGTGTATCAATAAACACAAGAGAGGTTATCCAGCAAAGGAAATTTCATCAGGCTTGCATAGTCTTTCCAAACTGTCCCCTGTTAATAGTGGTATTCTCGTAGATTTGAATCTATTCCTTGAAGTAGGTGGTTACAATGAAAATCTGAAAGTTGATTTTTGTGATTTCCAGTTTCTTGAAAAAATTCAAAAGAAAGAGAGTGATTTTTATGTCGTTGATTCTGTAGCTTCACAAGATTTTTCCAGTGATGAAGTTTCTCTGCAGAAACAGCGACATAGGTTTGAGATTTACCTTAAAGATGCAATAAATTGTGAGAAGACAAGTTTAAAGGATAAGCTGGAATTTTTGTACACTGTAACAAGACATACGCTCGGGCTCACTTATAAACAAAAAAGCCTGGTCTTTATTAAGATTTATTTTTTAAAATATTTAACATGCTAATGGATAATTATCGTGCTTCAGTATGCATGGCGACATATAATGGTGAAAAATATATTTACGACCAGATTAAGTCCATCCTTGACCAGCTACGATCCGATGATGAATTGATTATCTCAGACGATCAGTCTAAAGACCATACAATCAGCATAATCGAGTCTTTTAATGATCCACGGATTAAACTGTTTCTTCATAAGAACGTAGGAAGGCCAACGGAAAATTTCCAAAATGCATTGGAAAAAGCTGAAGGCGAAATTATCTTCCTGGCGGATCAAGACGATGTATGGATTGAAGGAAAATATGAGAAAATGCGAAAGCTCCTGAAAACATATGACTTAGTTCTTAGCAATTCAATTTTAGTGGATGAAGATTTAAAAGTATTAAATTCGTCTTTTTTTCACTATCATGGATCTGCTAAAGGTGTTGTTAGAAACGCCATTAAAAACTCTTATTTTGGCTCCTGTATGGCTTTTAGAAAGGGCCTGCTGCAATACGCATTACCTTTCCCCTCAACACTGGAGATTGGGCACGACATTTGGCTGGGTTTGGTAGCGGAAATGACCGGGAATGTCTATTTTACAAATGAAGCTATGATTCTATATCGGCGGCATGGGTCTACAGTTACGCCTCATGGCATTGGTAAAAGTAAGCGAAGTTTATTTGTTAAATTATGGAGCCGGATCATTGTGTTAAAATACGTTCTTAAATTTTATTTAAAATATCTTAAACATGCAAGAAGGATTAGTGTCCATAATAACACCAATGTATAACGGGGAAAGATTTGTTAGTCTAACCATCACATCCGTATTAAATCAAACTTATCCTAATTGGGAGATGATCATTATCGACGATGGGTCAAAGGATAAAGGCCCTGCAATAGTTGCTGAATTTGTAGCAAAGGACAATAGAATAAGCCTGTTTAGTCAGAAAAATGGTGGTTCTGCTGCGGCAAGAAATAACGGAATTAGGCGTGCCCGAGGTCAATATATTTCATTACTGGATGCAGATGACACATGGAACCCTGATTTCCTGGAAAAGCAAATTAGTTTAATGAAGGATAAGAAAGCATTATTGGTTTATTCCTCTCATACCCGAATTGATGAACATTCAAAAGAGATTTTAAAACCCTATATCGTCCCGGAAAAGATCGCTTACAATGATCTTTTAAAAACATGTTATATTTCATGTCTAACAGGTGTCTACGATACCAGTGAATTTGGGAAAATATATCTCAGGGAAGACATGAAAAGCTTGCGTGATGATTATGTATATTGGCTAGAAATTCTAAAGCATGTAAAGGTAGCTTATGGAACAAAAGATGTAATTGCCAATTATAGAATTCTTGACTCTTCTGCAAGCCGGAAAAAGAGAAATGTTATTATTCCACATTTTAAGGTCTTGTACAAGGTAGAGAAATTAGGACTATTACGTAGTTTGTACTATTTGTCAAACTGGGCTGTTATAAGTTACTTTAAGTATAAAAAATGAATAACAAATATGACTTTCTTATTGTCGGTGCCGGATTATATGGTTCTACCTTCGCATACGAAGCGACAAAACGTGGCAAAAAATGCTTGGTTGTAGATAAACGAAACCATATTGCCGGAAATATATACAATGAAAATATTGAAGGAATTAATGTACATACCTACGGCGCTCACATTTTTCATACAAGTAGCAGGAGGATTTGGGATTATGTTAACTCCTTTGTGGAATTCAATAGATATACAAATTCGCCAATAGCAAACTATAAAGGAGATCTGTATAATTTACCTTTTAATATGAACACTTTTTATCAGTTGTGGAAAGTGAAGACACCTGATGACGCAAGATCAAAAATTGAGGAACAAATCAGTTCTCATATAAAAAAAGCGCCGAGAAATTTAGAGGAACAAGCATTATCTCTTGTTGGTGGCGACATTTATTACAAGTTAATAAAGGGCTATACCGAAAAGCAATGGGGTCGGAAAGCTACTGAGCTTCCTGCCTTTATTATTAAACGTTTGCCGATTAGATTTACGTTTGATAATAATTATTTTAATGATAATTACCAAGGTATTCCCATTGGTGGATACAACAAAATTATTGAGAAGATGCTTGCCGGAATCGATGTAGAATTAAATACGAACTATATTCACAATAGACCTACACTTGATAACATCGCAAAGAATGTGGTTTTTACTGGAATGATTGACGAATTTTATGATTATAGATTTGGTGCTTTAGAATATAGATCTTTAAAGTTTGAACATGAGATATTGGATATGCCAAACTATCAGGGTAATGCAGTTGTCAATTATACTGATTCTGAAACTCCTTTCACTCGTATCATTGAACATAAACATTTTGAATTTGGAAATCAGGACAAAACTATTATAACCAGGGAATATCCCCTGGAGTGGACTAAAAGGAATGAACCTTATTATCCAGTTAATGACGAAAAAAATGATAAACTTTTCAAGAGATACAAAGAGCTGTCCAGGAAAGAGCAAAAAGTCATTTTTGGTGGGAGATTGGCTGATTATAAATACTATGACATGCATCATGTTGTTGGTTTAGCTCTCAAAAAGATTGCGGAAGTATTTAAAGAGAAAGAGTCACTCGATATAATTTAACTATGGCAATTCTAATTACAGGTATTTCGGGTTTTGTCGGTAGGAATTTACAGTCTTATCTAATTAAATATTCCAAAGAAGAAATATCTGATTTGGATCTAAGAACCCGTTGGCTGGAGAAAATTAAAACTGATACAAATACTATAGTCCACCTCGCGGGTAAAGCTCATGATTTACTGAATTCCTCTCATCCGGACGAATATTATAAAATAAACTTTGATCTAACTTGTAAAGTTTACGATGCTTTTTTAAAGTCAAATGCTAAGTGTTTTATATTTGTTAGTTCAGTTAAGGCTGTTGCCGACAGGATAGAAGGTACTTTGGACGAAACTATTACTCCCCATCCGGAAACCCACTATGGGAAATCAAAACTCATGGCTGAAGAGTATATAATGCAACAGCCTTTACCTAAGGGTAAAAATTTTTATATATTGAGACCATGTATGATCCATGGGCCTGGTAATAAGGGAAATTTAAATCTGTTGTATAGATTTATTCAAAGGGGAATCCCTTACCCATTAGCAGCATTTGATAATAAAAGATCATTCTTAAGTGTCGAAAATCTTTGTTTCGTGATAAAAGAGATAATATCTTCGAACAAAGTCCCGTCTGGAATCTATCACATTGCAGATGATGAAGCACTATCCACAAACGAATTGATAACATTATTGGCGCGGAGTCTTGGGAAAAACCCAAAACTCTGGATAATTTCTAAGTCAATTATTCGTAAATTAGCATGGATAGGTGATAAGTTAAGGCTTCCGTTAAATAGTGAACGCTTAAATAAGCTTACTGAGAATTATATTGTAAGTAATGAGAAGATTAAAAAGGTATTACTTTTAGAATTGCCAATTCAATCAAGTGAGGGCATAATAATAACGGCAAATTCTTTCAACAATGGATAAATATCTCATAACTGGTGGACGAGGATTTTTAGGCAAATATATAAGTGATCATATGTCTGCACTTGGTTTTCAGGTTGAAACTCTTGGGCGTGGAAGTGGAAATTCCATAGTCTGCGATCTGTCATTGAGATACCCTTCATTAGATACCCACGTTGATATTGTTGTTCACTGTGCCGGTAAAGCCCATATTTTTCCCAGGACAGAACGTGAAAAAATTGAATATTCCGACGTTAATGTAAATGGCATGAAAAACTTACTAATAGGTTTGGATGCTGCAGTAATTAGACCGAAATCATTTATCTTTATAAGCTCTGTTTCAGTCTACGGCAAAGATGAAGGACTAGATATTAATGAGCATAGCCCACTTTTGGCAAATGATCCATATGGACAAAGTAAAATTGGAGCTGAAAGTATAATTAGGGAATGGTGTGACCAAAATAATGTTAAATGTACTATCCTTAGACTGCCACTGGTAGCCGGCCAAAATCCACCGGGAAACCTGAAAGCAATGATAAATAGTATAGCTAAAGGATATTATTTTAACGTTTCTAGCGGAAGAGCGCGTAAAAGTATAGTTATGGCTCAGGATGTGGCAGAACTAATTCCCCGAGCCGCAAATATAGGTGGGATATTCAATTTAACAGATGGCTACAACCCATCATTTAAGGAGCTTTCAGTCCTTATTGCAAATCAGCTTAATAAACGATATCCAATATCTTTGCCGGTATGGATGGAAAAAATCCTTGTTTTTCTAGGAAATTATCTTGGCTTTTTTACGCCATTCAATGCATACAGATATTCAAAACTTACGTCCAGCCTTACTTTTGATGACAGGGCAGCAAGGGAGACATTGGGATGGAACCCCAGACAAGTGTTGCAAAATTTCAAAATCAGATAATTTATTATGCGACATCACTTAATTCGCATAGTATTATTCATCTACTGGAAGCTGATAAACGTAGTTTGGTTCTTTTTGACACAGAAAAAAGAGCAGTTGATTTTACAAAGCGACTATTCAATTGTTGTCATAACCTACATCGACAGGTTTGATACTTTTTTTAAGCCGTTGATAAAAAAGTTAAGATTTTGTTTTCCGGATACTCAATTGATTGTTGTAGTCAACGGTCATTTTGATGTTATCAGACAAAACGAATATCTTATAAATTTAAATCTCTTTCTGAAAAAATATAAAAATGTAAAGGCTATTAAGTTCGAGACTCCCCAAAGCCTGAGCAAGCTCTGGAACCTCGGTCTCCTGGAAGCTGCCTGTGAAAGGGTGATGATATTGAATGATGATGTCAACATTTCTCCATGGTTCAGGTCTGAAATCAACCACAGCGGTATATTAAATGAGCGAATTACATTAATGAACAGAAGTTGGAGTCATTTTATGATCTCTAAAGACATAGTAAGAAGGGTAGGCTGGTTCGACGAGCGCTTTCCTGCCATTGGTAATGAAGACGAAGATTATGAAGCCAGACTCGTATTCAGTGGAATTACATTACCAACCATTACATTTAGGCAGATCCAGAATATCGTAGAAATTCCTAAAAGCTATTCATATGGAGAGCACGTAGAATTGGTTAATATTAAGTATGTAAAGGCCAATAAAGAATTCTTTAATTCAAAATGGGAAATTTCTAGCAATAGAAAAGAAGGATTTAAGTATGTGCAAATATTAGGTGCATATTTAAAGCTTAAAAATGGAATGGAAACACCTGATTTTTATGATCTTAACCAAATATGAACCAACAAAATATGAAGCTGGAAAAAGATCGTATTGTCAGGAGTAGTTTCTTTTCTATCCTACAGATTATAACCACGTCTCTTGGTTACATTGGTATTTATTTATTAATTATTTTTACCTTGGGAAAGGAACAACTGGGCATTTGGTCTATCATTACCTCTGTTCCTGCTGTTATGTCTTTTCTTGGTTCAGGAGTTTCAGGGTCATTAGTTAGGCACGTACCATCCTACGCTGACAGAAATCAAATAATTGCGATTAATAAGCTGATTACAAATGGAATTTTGTTTAATTTACTACTTGCGCTGGTCATAATTATTCCTGCATTAATTTTTAAAATGGAAGTTTTAGGGTTTATGTTTGGCATTACTATCGTTCCCCAGCTTTACATAAATATTTACTATATCACACTTTTAGTCTTTCTGATCAACTTTGTTGGGTCAGTTAATTTGTCGGCATTAGATGGTTTACAACTTATCTCCTTAAAGAATAAACTGCTAATTTGCTGTTCATTATTTTTTTGCTTCAACGCATTTATATTTATTTATCTCTTTGGCTTAATTGGTCTGTTATATGCACAATTGATGCAAGGATTACTGGTATTTTCCTTCAGTATTTTTGCCCTATATAAAATAGGCCGCATCAACCTTAGCCTTCGGGATATTGATAGAAAAGTAATCCGCCTTTTCTACACCTACGGCGGAAGGTTGCAATATATTTCCATATTATCAATGCTGTTTGATCCCGCAACCCGATATTTTCTTAACCGTTACTTTGGATTGAGTACGGTTGGAATCTATGACATTGTAAACCGTGTAATCACACAGATTAGGATGCTGATTATAAGTGCAATGCAGGTAATAACCCCATTTGTTGCCAAACGCGACAAAGAAAGCAGTTTCGATTTGATCTATAATAAGGCATTCAGAGGAGCACTTATGATGTGCAGTATTTTATTTGGCTGTTTGATTACTGCCTCATTTTCGGTGATCTATTTATTTAAAAAAGTGGAGGTAGTAGATTTTCAAATCCTTGTGCTCTATCTCTCAAGCGCCAATGTTATTAACATTCTGGCTTCACCGGCCTATTTTATCATGATGGGAGTGGGTAACCTAAAATACATTACGATTTCACATTTCATGTCAACCACTTTAAATATAGTTCTTTTCCTGTGTCTCGGCAATTTAATGGCAGCATCAATTATGGTTTTGCCCACATTTGCAGCAACAATTCTTTCATCAGTTTACGTTGCTGTCAGCTTTAAAAAGAGCTATATCAAGCGATCCGACATTCTGAAAAGAGCCGATCTTGGTATATATTTAACGAGCCTGTTGTTCCCACTAATATGTGTAGCCATTTCCTATTTGCATTTTAATCTAATTATTTTGATCACAGTAGCAGTTATACAAAGCATGACCTTATTGTTTCTAAGCCTTAAGAATGAGTATCTTAGAGAAGTAATTGATATAGTGTTAAAACGTAGACCTATAAAAGCTGTTCCATGAATATCCCGAAGGTTACTATTATCACAGTAGTTTTAAATGGCGAAGCTCATATTGAATGTGCAATAAAAAGCGTTCTTGCTCAGACATATAATAATATTCAATATATCATTATAGATGGACAGTCGACTGATGGAACGTTAGCAATTGTTAACAGATATAAAGAAAAACTAATACTGATTAGTGAGCCGGATAGCGGTATTTATGCCGCGATGAACAAAGGACTCCAACTCGCAGACGGAGAACTTATCGGTATTTTAAACAGTGACGACTGCTATGAGCCTAATACAGTTGAACTCGTAGTTCATGCAGCCAACGAACATCCTTCATATGATATTTATCACGGTTTACTTCGTTGGATCGACGAAGATCAGATTTCTGCATGGGTTCTTGGTCACCATCATAGTTTTTTAAAGCATGGAATGATTGAGCACCCAACTTGTTTTGTAAGAAAGGCGGTATATGACACTATTGGTCACTTTGACGCAGATTATGCGGCGGCCGCAGATTATGCTTTTATGTTGAAAGCCTTCAATCATGGCAAAAAATTCTATTTTCTGGAGCGTATTCTTGCAAGCTTCCGCTCAGGTGGTATCTCAGGTTCTTTCCGCGGAGCCGTTGAAACCCTGACGATAAGACATAAATTTGGATTTATTAGTGCAAATAAGAGAAGACTATTAACAGCTTACTGGTGGTTAAGAACTCGTCAATGAAAGTGGCCTTTTTAATAAGTGACAGCTCACTTGAACGTGGGGGAGAACGTGCGACAATAACGCTTGCAAACAGTTTCGCTGCTGGAAATTACGAGGTAAACTTATTGTCACTATACCAAAAAAATAAGCCAGGTTTTTTTGAGGTAGATAAGCGCATCCAGGTTCATATCGCAATCAAGGGATCCCAATCTAAATCTAAATGGCTGTTCCAAAAGCTTAAAGAAATGATATTTGTCTTTGGTCAGCTTAGAAGGATTGATATTGATGTGTTCATTGGAGTTGGGACTTACTGTTCCGTGCTCCTAGGGTTTTTTAAATGGCTAAATAGCAAAAAAAAATATGTAGCCTGGGAGCATTCTAATTATTTTGCGGTCTCGCCCGCCTGGGATAGACTTAGAAAGGTCTACTATCAAAAATTAAATGCGATTGTCTGCTTAAATCAAACCGATCTTAAAATCTATCTTCAAGAATTTAAGAATGTCTATCAAATTCCGAATATGATAGGCTTTAAAACTGAAGACAAGGCGACAAGAGAGAGAAAAATTATTTTATCAATTGGCGCTTTGGAGGAAGAAAAAGGTTTTGATCTTTTAATTCGCGCTTTTCACACTGTAAAGCATTTAGACGATTGGAATCTTTTAATTGTTGGAGCCGGAAGTAAGAAAACAGAATTATTAAGATTGGCTGCACAATTGGAGATGCGCGATAGAGTGATTATCAAAGACAATACGAAGGCAATAATTCGGGAATATCTCAATGCATCTATCTATGTGCTGCCATCCAGAAGAGAAGGCTTTGGAATGGTGCTTATTGAGGCAATGGAATGCGGCCTGCCTTGTATCGCTTTTGATTGCCCAACAGGTCCGGCAAATATTATTACTCATTACCAAAATGGGCTTTTAGTCCCGGCTTTGGATTATCGGGCTCTTGGTCAAATGATGGCACTTTTGGTAAGCGAAGGCGATCTGGCCAGGAAATTGAGTAACGCAGGATTGACAACTGTTGAACAGTATAGTGAATCAAAGGTTTTGTCATTTTGGAAGATTCTATTAAATGATTTGTACCAATGATAATCGGGATAGACTATAGATTTGCTGTAACGAGCGTTAGAGGCATAGGCTACTATATCCGAAAGGTCGTGGCCCACCTTGCATTGCTTGATGTGACCAATAGCTATATATTGTATGTAAATGAAGATGTAAAAACTGTACTTCCTTCAAACTTTAAGGCAGTTAGATTACAAAGTAAAAATTTGATTTTATTTGAACAATACTACTTGCCACGGCAAGCACAGCTTGATGGGGTTGATGTTTTATGGTATCCCTCAAATTCAGGCCCCATCTTCCTTAAAAAAAGAATCCGATTGGTTGTGACCATACATGATCTTGCCTTTATAAAAGCAAAGACATCAGTCTTTATAGATATGATTACTATTGAGAAAACTAAATTCGCTTTAGCAGAACTTTACAGGTTGTTGTCGCTAAAGCTCGGACTTACAAGAATCAATGAAATAATAACTGTATCCGATTTTTCTGCGTTAGAGATTCAAAAACGGTTACATAGAAAAGCCGTAGTGATACACAACCACGTTGAGGAAATTTCAAATAATATCGAAGACAATACGATATTGGAGCGATTAGGGATAAATTCAAAAAACTATATTTATACAATAGCTGGAGAAGCACCTCATAAAAATTTAAGTGGATATATCAGGCTATTTAAGGAGTTTACTATCAAAAAAACCTTAGTGATCAGCGGTGTTTATAATCCTAAATTAATTCTTAAATATTCGTCGCCTGACGTCATCTTCACCGGGACTATCACAGAATCAGAAAAAAAATCCTTATACAACCACGCTGCTTGTTTTTTACTGCTTTCTTATCAGGAGGGCTTTGGAATACCCATACTCGAAGCAATGCAGTTTGGATTACCTATTATCAGTTCAGACGGGGGCTCACTTCCAGAAATTGGCGACGGGGCAGTTACACTGGTCGATCCGAACAATCTTAAACAAGTAGCACTTCTATTAAATGCTACTATTGAGTCTGGGTTTGTACCTTTGGCAAATCAGAAAGTGCAACTAAAGAAATTCAGTAACTGGACGAAATCAGCGAAATCTCACCTGGAAGTATTTATAACAAGACATCGATAAAATGAAAAAACTGGTTTTTTTTCTTCCTGATATTACTACCTCAGGTGGTGTAGAGAGAGTTGTATGCAGTCTCGCCAACGCCTTACACGCTACAGAATTATATGAAGTGCATATTCTTACCAGTGTCAAAGCGGAAACTTTGCCCCATTACCAGTTGCACAGCGACATTTGTATAGACACACTTTCATGCACGGATTATCCTCGAAATTCCTTTTCAAAGATACTATGGTATTTAAAACTCGTTGAGCCGCTACAAAAATACATCAAACAAAACTCTCCAGATACTATCTTTTCCGAAGGTGGATACCTTTCCCTTTGCCTGGCATTGGTCAGGACGAGGAAAACAAAGAAAATTGGATGTGAGCACATCAATCATAAAGCATTAAATCTGGTTCATTCCTTTGTTAGAAGGCATTTGTTCAAAAGACTGGATGCGCTTGTGGTACTCACCGCCCAGGATCAAACTTATTACCAGGCTTTTTTAAGAAATGTTGTTCTGATTCCAAACTTTATTGATATTGAAAACCTTTTTTTTGAAGGATCCAGAGACCAAACCATTGTGGCTTGTGGCCGTTTGGTAAATCAGAAAGGTTTTGATCTTCTGATCAAGGCCTTTTACAATGTACATAAAAATGAGCCTGGCTGGAATTTGGTCATTTATGGTGAGGGTACGGAAAGACACAAATTGGAAAAATTAACCTCTGATCTCGCATTGCAATCATCTGTAATATTACCCGGTTTTACAAAAAGTATTTATCACAACCTTCAGCGAGCATCAATTTTCGTTATGCCATCAAGGTATGAAGGATTTCCACTTGCTTTATTAGAAGCTATGACAGTCGGGTTGCCGGTTATCTGTACAAATATCAGTGGCATCGACGCACTTATCAGAAACAACGAAAATGGACTATTAGTGGATCCAAATAACGTCACCGGAATTGAAAAAGCAATTCTTAGGCTAATTGGATCAAGCGAACTACGCGAATCCTTATCTTATGCATCAAGGATAACTGCAAGTGACTACCATGTCAGTGTAGTAATAGACAAATGGCAAAATTTAATCGGAATGACGAAACACAATGGCAGAAATGGAATTTAGTGTGCTAATGTCAGTATATTTCAAAGAAGAGCCATCATTTTTGAAGGAGGCGTTGCTTAGCATTAGAAATCAGACACGCAGACCTGGTGAAATTATTCTTATGATCGATGGTGGTATTTCATCAGCGCTGGAACAGGTTATCGATCATTTTAAAAGAATTAATCCCGGACTACTCAAGACGTTCGGGATTCCTAGCAGTGCGGGTCTTGGAAATGCACTTAAACTTGGACTTAACCATTGTCAACATGAAATTGTCGCCCGAATGGATAGCGATGATATTGCTGTACCGTCAAGATTTGCAAAACAATTTGAATTTTTAAAGAATAATCATGATATCGCCATCGTGGGCTCTAATATTGAAGAATTCAATAATCTTCCCGGAGACCTCAAACGGTATAAGATAATGCCCGAAAACGAAACAGAAATTGTCAGATATGCCAAATATAGAAACCCTTTAAACCACCCGACTATTATGTTCAGAAAGGACGCAGTCATTTCTTCCGGCAGTTATAACGGCGATTTCGAATTATTTGAAGACTACAGTTTATTTATCAGAATGCTGGTCCAAGGCCACAAATTTCATAACATCCAGGAAAATCTTTTGTATTTTAGGATTGGTGATGGCCTTGCAAATATTCGTCGCAGAAGCGGGATGCATTATGTAATGAAGGAACTTAAGTTCCTAAAATATGCTTATGACATTAAGTTTATTAATTTAGCGGAGTATTTTAACTCTCTGATAATGAAGATTTTCTTAAGATTAGTTCCGCCAAAGATTGTTTTATGGTTTTATAAAAAGTTTCTGAGGTTTAAAAGCAGCGCATAATACTATACCTTTGTATGCATAAACTGTTTAAAAATCTTAATGACCAGTATATACCTATACCCTCTTTTTTTAGTTCTCTTTTTTTTAATAATGCTGCTTTATTTTAAGCTCGCAGATCACTATAATATCATTGATAAGCCAAATCACAGGAGTTCACACTCTGTATTGACCATTAGGGGCGGAGGTGTTATTTTTCCTATTGCTGCAATAATTTATTCCTTTCTGGACCACTTTCAACATCCTTATTTTATTATAGGCTTATTTTTGATTTCATTTATCAGCTTTCTTGACGATCTACTTACTTTAGACAGCAAAGTCAGGCTTTTTGTCCATTTGATCTCTGTTGCAGCAATGCTTTACGAACTGCGGGTAGATGTTATGCCGTTTTATATAATTGCTATTTCAGCAATATTCGCTATAGGGGTAATTAATGCATACAATTTCATGGATGGAATAAATGGAATGACAGGGGCATACAGTCTGGTAAGCATGTCAACTTTATATTACATCAATGAATACATTATTAAATTTGTGGCCAGCGACCTGTTGATACTGACAGGTATCTCTATATTAGTATTTAACTATTTTAATTTCAGAACTGTAGCCAAGTGCTTTGCCGGCGATGTTGGAAGTATTTCAATAGCCTTCATCATAATATTTCTTACAGGGGGGTTAATTTTAGAAACCCAAAACTACAGCTATATTTTATTTTTTCTGGTATACGGTCTTGATGCCGGATCAACCATTGTCTTCAGGCTGATGAGAAAAGAAAATATTCTGGAAGCTCATAGAAGTCATTTCTACCAATATTTGGCTAACGAAAGGAATGTTTCTCACAAGCTGATATCTTCAGGATATGCAACAATCCAATTAATTATCAATATATTATTACTCCGTTGTAGTTCAATTTCCCTTACTTGCTTCCTTATTATCATGTTTACAGCCACTATTCTATTCATGGCTATCCGTTTTTTTACCGAAGGAATAAATCGTTTGTTGAGAACAGGGATTTAAATTAATAAAACAAGAAATAATTCTATATCTTTATCGCAATGCTCTCTTTTAATTTATCATCATGTAGCGTAGGCGATAGAAACTACGTTTTAAGAGTAGCACGGAATTTGTAGTGTAGTTGTTATACTTTATTTTAAAAATTGTTTACTCAAATCAACATAGTCCCCAGGTGGATCATCTTTTGTTTAGATCTTTTGATCTGTATGCTGTCGCTATCTGCTGCCTACCTAATCAGATATAATTTTGACCTCTCTACAATGGACTATGTGGAGTTTAGTAGAAATGTTCTGATTCTAACGGGAATCAATACAGTCGTCTTTTTCAATGTAAAGACCTTTTCCGGAATTATAAGATATACCAGCGCTCAGGATAGTATCCGTATTTTGTTTGCTGTGCTGATTAGCAATGGATTATTTTTCCTTATCAATCTTTCGGTTGTTGCGTTTAAAGATGCCGCATATGTCTCCAATAGTGTTCTGGCAATCAATGGGCTTGCTAGTTTTTTATTATTGATAACTTATAGGGTGCTGGTTAAATACTTTTTTATGTACATCAAAAACCTAAAACTTGATAAAGTACGGGTAATGATATACGGTGCGGGTGAAGCCGGAGTTGCAACAAAGAGAACCTTTGATCACGATAACAAGGTCAATAAAAATATTATTGCATTTGTTGATGATGACGAAAGGAAGGTAGGAAAAACAATTGATGGAGTTAAGATTCTTGATGCGAGGAACCTGGTAAATCTTATTGTTGAACATCAGCTTGATGAAATTATTTTCGCATCTTATACCATACCTCTGGAGCGAAGAAACCAGATTGTGGAGGTGTGCCTTGAGAATGAGATCCAGGTCCTAAATATACCACCTGCCGACGTTTGGATAGGAGGAAAACTAAATACATCTCAAATACAAAATATAAATATTGAGGATCTTCTGAATCGCGAATCTATAAATATCGATATAGAAGGTATCGGCAGACAACTTAAAAATAAAAGAATATTAATTACAGGCGCGGCCGGATCCATTGGCAGCGAAATCGTGCACCAGCTTCTAAAATTTGAGGTGGGATTGATTATCCTGAATGATCAGTCCGAAACGGCTCTTCATGACCTTTATCTGGAACTTACTGAGAATTATAAGAATACGAATTTTCTTTCTTACATCGGTGATGTAAGGGATGAAAAAAGGATGGAACATTTATTTTCAGCTTATAAACCACACTATGTATACCATGCAGCTGCATACAAACATGTTCCAATGATGGAAGATAATCCGTGTGAAGCAATTAAGACGAATGTGTTGGGTACAAAAATTATTGCAGATAAGTCTGTGAAATATGGGGTACAAAAATTTGTCATGATATCCACCGATAAAGCAGTGAATCCAACCAACGTTATGGGTGCATCCAAGCGTATAGCAGAAATTTATGTTCAATCATTAAACAATTCATTAATTGCCAATGATCACATTTTTCAAAATGGATTGAGTTACATTAATGAATTAAATGTAAGGCCGATAACAAGATTTATCACTACCAGATTTGGAAATGTTTTAGGGTCAAACGGTTCAGTTATTCCCCGCTTCAAACTGCAGATTGAAAGGGGGGGGCCGGTGACTGTTACTCATCCCCACATTACCAGATATTTCATGACCATCCCAGAGGCTTGTTCATTAGTTCTTGAAGCAGGGTGTATGGGAAAAGGGGGAGAAATCTTCGTATTTGACATGGGTAAATCCGTTAAAATTGTAGATTTAGCTCATAAAATGATCAGATTGGCTGGATTGTTGCCAAATCAGGACATTAAAATAGAATATTCGGGATTGAGACCAGGCGAGAAGCTTTTTGAGGAGTTGCTTAATGACAATGAAAACACTATGCCTACCCATCATGAAAAAATTATGATAGGCAAAGTGAGAGAATATATCTTTTCAGATATAGAGAAAGCGATTTATTCGTTAATAGATTCTGCTAAGAGTAGTGATGACCGTCAGGTAGTTTCTAAAATGAAGGACTTGGTACAGGAATATAAAAGCCAGAACTCCAGATTCGAAGAATTGGACAGCATCCAGTCCTAATATATTTCAAATAATACATTAAATGAGAAAATTATTCCTGTGCGTCCTTTTATATTTCCTCTTTCAAGCACTTGTTAAAGCTCAGGAACCGACACCCAATCAAAATATCCCTTACTCCTATCAGTTCTATCAAAAGTTAAATAAACAGGTTTACGACTTGAATTCAAGAATGCACAGCACCATTAAAGGTTATTATGCAGATGATAGTCTCTTGAATACCAGACATGTTGAACTAATGAGCCTGGGGACGGATAGTCTGAATCAAAGAACCTGGTTTAGAAGGAAACTAACAGAAGAACATTTGATAAATGTATCCGCACCTGATTATACTTTTTATGCTGATTTTCTTCCTGACTTTCAAATAGGAAGGGAGTTTGATGAAAGTAAAACCACCTGGAAGAATACGCGCGGGTTTCAACTCGGTGGAACAATAGGAAAGCAATTCTCGTTTTATACCAATGGTTTTGAAAATCAGGGGGTCTTTGCCAACTATCTGACAGAATTCATTGATTCGAATAAAGTAGTGCCAAGTGAGATGTCGGGCAAGTTTGACAACAAAACCAAAGATTGGTCTTATGTAACGGCATTTTTATCTTTTACGCCAAGTAAGTATATTAACCTGGCTTTAGGTTATGATAAAAATTTTATTGGAGATGGATACCGGTCGATGCTGCTTTCAGACGTGGTCGCCAATTATTCCTTTTTTCGGTTGAGGGCTACACTTGGCAATGTACAATACCAAACTATATTTGCATATATGCTTGATCCTGGTGCGCCGAAGTTTACAACCGACCGCAGATTGGGTGACAGGGGTAAATGGAATGCAATGCAGTATGTCGACTGGAATGTAAATAATCGGCTTTCTATTGGCTTTTTTCAGGCAGTGACCTGGGCAGATGCCGAACCAGAGGGCAAAAGAGGTTTTGATTTTAATTATATCCACCCCTTCGTATTCTTAAGATCTATAGAAGGAGCCAATGTAAGTTCACCTGATAAACTACGTCTGGGGTTAAACACAAAATATGAGCTCACTCAAAATACGGTTGTTTATGGACAGTTTATGATCGATGAATTTACAGCAAAAGAATTTTTTAGCAACAAAGGTTATTGGGCCAATAAGTGGTCGGCTCAACTGGGTCTCAAAGGTTCAGATCTGTTCAAAATTAAAGATTTAAACTGGCTAACAGAATTCAATACAGCAAGACCTTATACCTATGCGCATTTTCAGCGAGTTGACAACTATGCTGGCATGAACCAACCGTTGGCGCATCCAATGGGAGCAAACTTTAGAGAGTTTGTAGGGCTGCTAAACTATAGTTATAAACGCTTTGATTTCCAGGGGCAAGCCATATATGCCAGATATGGCCTTGACCCTGAAGGCCAGAATTATGGCAAAAATATATTTCTAAGCTATGATACACGGGCACTTGAATATGGCAGTAAAGTTGGGCAGGGCATTAAAACCAACTTCTACTTCGGGGAGATAAAAGCCTCATATCTGATCAATCCGAAGTACAATCTTCGTTTTGAGCTGGGTGGAGTTTATAGACGTGAAAATAGTGGTATGGCAAAGAACTCTCAATTGATCACATTTGGCTTGAGAAGTACTTTCAGGAATCTTTATCAAGATTTTTAGCGCTAAATTCGGATTTAATTTTACTATCTTGGGGAACAATTGAGGTGCATGAAAATCTTACGGTATAAATTTATTTGGACAATATCAGTGCTTATTGTCTTTGGCGCGAAGCAAGAGCTGTTTGCCCAGACCTTACCGGTTGGCCTGCTTGAAAATGTAGAGGATTCCGTTCGCAGGGATCAATTACTGGGCAAAGATAGCTTAGGAAGTTCGTACATGATTAGGCCGCTTCATAATGTTGGTCCGAGCCGTTATGTATATTCCGCTGAAAATAAACACTTTGCATTTAGTCTTCTTCCATTGGTACTGCAAAATCAGATCAATTCACATTATGCCTATGGTCGTAATGATAATTCAATGATTCCGGCTAAAGGATATGAAGCAATGATTTCGGGAGGATTTTATGCGAGAGCGGGTCCTTTAAGTATTCAATTGCGCCCTGAATATATATATGCACAGAACAAAGATTTTGACCTTCCCGAAACAGTTGATAATTACCTTTACTATGCCTATCCCGAACTGGTTTACAATAGGATAGATAATCCATCAAAATTTAACGGTGGAGCTTATAAAAAAGGCAACTGGGGGCAGAGCAGTGTACGGTTGAATTTTGATCCGGTATCTGTAGGAATATCAAGCGAGAGCCTTTGGTGGGGTCCCGGGAAAAAAAATTCACTGCTCATGAGCAATAATGCTCCCGGATTTAAGCATTTGACATTAAATACAATGCGTCCGGTGGATGTGTTTATTGGAAAGATCGAGGCTCAGATCATCGCAGGGAGACTGGAAGCTTCAAATGTCAGTCTGCCAGAAAACCCCAATCCGGAAGGATCTCCCACAGCATTTAAAACCAAACCAGATACCTGGCGCTCCATAGCAGGAATAATCGTTACTTATCAGCCCAAATGGCTTCCGGGTTTGTCTGTCGGTTTCGATAGGACAGCTGTGGCCTATCATAACAAAAGAGACAGCGCCGTTAAGTTTTTCTCCTGGTTTGGCCGGTGGGTGATGCCGGAGACACACGCCGAAGTATACGTTCAGTACGGAAGGAATGACCACCTGGCAAATTCTGCTGGCAAAAAATTGCATTCCAATGCTTACGTGGCTGGTTTTAATAAGCTCGTATCCTTAAACAGACAACAGGAATATATCCAGGTGGGAGTAGAATTTACGCAGCTTGAAGTACAAAAAAAAGGTCAGATCACTAATCATTCCTGGTATCTCGATGATTTGATCGTTCATGGGTATACCAACACAGGTCAGGTAATGGGTGCAGGAATAGGACCAGGAGGTAATATGCAATCACTGGACGTCAGCTGGGTTAAAGGGCTAAAAAGGATTGGTATTTCAATGGACAGGATTGTCAATAACAATGATTTTTTTTGGGCCACAGTATACCCGGTTAAAGACATCAGAAGACATTGGATAGATCTTGTCTATTCCGGAACAGCCAGCTGGAATTTTAACCGTATAATCCTGAATGCCCAACTTTCATATATCAAGTCACTAAATTATCAGTGGGGATATATAGACAGCAAGGGTTTTTTCTTTGACTTACCAAAGTATGATAAAAATAACATACATACTAAATTAGGGATTATGTATAACTTCTAACCACCATGAAGAACACATCAGCTTTGATAAAGGTTAATCATTACATATGCTGCGGCATATTTTTAATTAGCTGCTTTTTACAATTAAGGGTTTCTGCTCAAACTTTACCTGTAGGTGGACTATTGGAAAATGTAGAAGACGCGCTGAGAAGGCAGCAGTTATTAGGCCTGGATAGTTCTCATAATTCTTTTATGATCAGGCCACTTAGTCTTTCCAATAAGATATTCAATGGCGACACTTCTCATTTAGCATTGCGTGTATCAGATTTAAGTAAACAATTCTATCGTTCTAAAAATGGTAGTACAGAACTTTATCTTTTGCCTGTTACCTGGATTAATCAGTTCAACAGCCATCATCCTTATGGAATGAATGACGGCTCTATGATTCCAGCTAAAGGCTATCAGACACAGTTGTCAGCGGGCGTTTACGCAAAAATAGGCCCATTGAGTGTGCAATTGAGACCAGAGCTTGTCTTTGCAGAAAATAAGGATTATAGAGAGTTATCCGAAACCAGCGAGTCTTATAACGCTTACTATAATCGAATTGATCAGCCTTCCCGGTACGGCAGTGGTACTTATACAAAATTAAATTGGGGACAGAGTAGTATTAGATTAACCTTTGATCCTGTTTCTATTGCGCTTTCGAATGAAAATCTTTGGTGGGGTCCTGGAATGCATAATTCTTTATTAATGTCTAATGATGCGCCAGGGTTCAAGCACTTAACTTTAAATACATCCAAACCAATAAAAACCTACATTGGTTCATTCGAAACGCAAATTATAGGAGGAAAATTAGAACCATCCGGAATCAATATCTTCGGAGGAATAAAGAATAAGGACAAACCTAATGATTGGCGGTATCTTTCAGGCATCATTTTCACCTACCAACCGAAATGGATCCCAAATCTATATCTTGGCATAGATCGCTCTTTTATCATTTATCATAAAGATTTAAAGCGCAAATTTAATTATTATCTTCCTATATTTACCGCTGCTTTAAAAGAGTCCTATACAGATAAAGAGAACATCATAGTATCAGAGGATCAGATTCCCCGTGACCAGTATATATCCGGTTTTGCAAGATGGGTATTTCCTGAAAGCAGGGCTGAAGCCTATTTTCAGTTCGGAAGAAACGACACTTCCTATGATATCAGGGACTTATTATTGGAACCGGAGAGTTCAAGAGCCTATATTGTAGGATACAGAAAGCTGCTTGAGTTGAAAAAAGAGGATACTTATATTCAGCTGGGTATGGAATTGACGCGATTAGAAGGTACAAATCCGGGTGACATCAGGGACGAGCCTATTTGGTATGCGCATTCTAAAGTTCCTGCAGGCTATACCCATAAGGGACAGATGCTGGGTGCAGGTATTGGCCCCGAGAGTAATCAGCAGACATTTGACGTAGCCTGGGTAAATGGATCGAAGAGAGTAGGACTGAGGGTGGAGAATACAGCATATAATGTTACTTTGTCTAAAGTCGTTGACGGCGACAGAAAAACCTGGTCCGACCTATCCTTTAGCGGAAAATTTGATTGGGATTTTGCAAATTTTATTTTAAGCTCACAAATGACCTATATCAAGTCTACTAATTATCAATACGTTATTGGAGGAAAGGCTAATAATCTCCAAATTAGGGTAGGTTTGATGTACAATTATTAATTACATCCAACCTTTTTTGTTATGATTTCCTTTAAATCATCAATTAACAATTTTGTTCTTAATATAGCACCTTCTTTTGTCAAATGATATGTTGTATCAAAAAATAAACTATCCGGAAATTCATATTTTTCTGGATTTCCAAGCAAAGTAAATTGATCGTCTTTAAGGCGCCGTTCTATTTTTTTTATTTTTCGGATCGATTTTTTAAAGGACAGATCTTGAAAGCATGGAAAAGTGATCAGCAGTTTGGCTTTTTTAATTTCAACTTCTTTTTTGAACTCGATCAATGCCATAAATGCTTCATCATTCAGATCGTCATTTAGTGTTACCGTATTAAAATCTCTTCTGGACAATGACCAATGCCTGACCGCATCACCATATTTGTTAAAAGCTAGCCTGTCGTATATATCAATAATAGTGTCAGTTTTGGAAAAGTATATTATCGGGTTTGTTTTAGAGAGAAGAAATTTAGGTAGAAATTTCATAAGGTGGAAATATTGACCAGCATCTAACAATGGTCTGGTATCAGGGGAGACATCAGAAACCATGGATAGCAGTTCTATTTCTCCATCTGCCATATTGCCAAGGAATTGATGATATTCGAAAGACACTACAATTATATCACCACTTTTTATATACTTTACAGCGTTTCTCAACATGTATTTTAACCCGAGAGATGCATGGATAGCAGAGTTAACTGGATTTAGACCTAACGAATCTTTTATCATCTGGCTATTTAGTCCAAAACTTAAGTTAGATCCACCTATGAAGATGATCCTTGGTCTTTGGGTAACCTTCAATAATTTATTTTTGTCTAATTGTGAGAATAATAAACGTTTCCTTTCCAGTTTATTCGGAGGCAAAAATAAACCAGAGAGCATAATTATAGTAATGGGAGCTATCAGTAGCAGGAGTTTAAAAAAGAATCTCATAACTAAAATCTAAAGTAAATAAACTGACTTTGGTTAAAAACGCCCATTGTTAGAATAACCAGGACCAAAATATAATAAGTGCCCCACCTAATTGTTGCTGGAGATTCTTCAAATCGCTTTATGAGGTGAAATCTTTTCTTTAAGAACTCAATAACTTCTAAAAAGCAGATCAGCGCAAAGGATACAATTAAACTTGACCAGCTGCCACCTAAATTTATCAGGTCAAGTTTACCATGTAATAATTGGGCGACCGCTTCAGGAATTCCTAATACAACTTTTTTGACAATGTAAACTGCGATATCTATATTTTGGGCCCGAAAAAAAATCCATGCAAATGTCACAAGTGCAAATGTAAATATTACTGAAAGGATATTTACTTTGCCAATATCCAAAATATCTGCTATTCTTTTCCTTGCTTTTTTAGTAATAGTTTCAAAAATAAGGTAAAGACCATGCAAGACTCCCCAGGCAACAAACGTCCAATTTGCACCATGCCACAAGCCGGAAAGTAAAAAAACAATAAATAAATTCAGATACCATCTTGGAACATTCACTCTATTACCACCCATTGGGATATACAAATAGTCTTTGAACCATGTAGATAAGGAAATATGCCATTTTTGCCAAAATTCACTGATTGATTTTGATTGATAGGGAGCGTCAAAGTTCTTCATTAGCTTAAAGCCCATCGTCCGGGCCGCTCCAATTGCCATATCCGAATATCCAGAAAAATCACAATATATTTGGAAAGAAAAGTAAAACACCGCTACGATTAAATTCAAGCTAGTATGTTTTTCAGGTGCATCAAAAATCTGGTTTACAACAATTGCTAACCTGTCAGCTATTACAACCTTTTTAAACAACCCCCAAGCCATTAATCTTAAACCGCTTGTCATTAACTTTTCGTCAAACTTGTGGTCAATGTAGAATTGATGAAGCAAATTTTGAGGTCGCTCAATAGGTCCAGCGACCAGTTGCGGATAAAACATTACATAGAGACTATAGATGCCAAAGTGTCTTTCCGCTTTTTGATTACCTCTGTATACCTCAATTGTATAACTCATCGCCTGAAAAGTATGAAATGATAATCCAATTGGTAGTAAAACTGTCAGATAGGGAGCAGGACCACCGTAGTTGCTGTCTTCAAATAATTTGGAAATATTTAAACTGACAAAGTTAAAATACTTAAAAAAAAATAAAACTCCTATGTTAGTAAACAGACTTATGATAAGCAGTGTTTTCCTTTTCTGTCCCTCGCATTTTTCTATATATATTCCTGCTAAATAATCAATCACTATTGTAAAACCAAGAATCAATATGTACATGGGAACGAATGCCATATAAAAATAGCAACTCGCAAGTAACAATAAAAGCCACTTTGATTTGAAAGGCAATATAAAATATAGGAAAGTTACTATTACATAAAATATTGCGAATTCTATCGAATTGAAAAGCATCTGGCTGTTAACTTAAACAATCTGTCTTATTGAGTGTATAATTCGGATCAAGTTAGACAAATGTTCTGATTTTATAATACTGAAGTCGATAAAAGTGGTAATTCTGTTACGATGTATGAAAATCTATCATTATTTTTTGTTTATTGTTGTACATTGCAATGAAATTTACCTACTTTAGTGGCGGATTGTTATAGTGTATTTTATACACTAAGATAACTAAGAATTACATTTTTGTCACTTTACCCGCTAATTAAAACAACACAAATGTTTTCTATTTTTAAAAAAAAAGTGAATTTAGTTACCGATATCAGTTGGCTTGGTGTTGATATCCATTCGCATTTGCTTCCGGGAATTGATGACGGGGCCGAAAATATTAGTCAGTCCATTACCTACATTAAAGGATTACAGCAATTAGGTTTTAACAAATTGATATGTACCCCTCATATCTTTACTGAAATGTATCCGAATACTGCCCAAACAATATCTCAGGCACTAGAGCTGGTGAAAGAAGCATTGCATTTTGAAAAAGTTGGTATAGAAATTGATGCAGCGGCAGAATATATGATAGACGACACTTTTAAGATACATGTGGATCATTTGTGTTTACCCGGTAATTATATACTTGTTGAGATGTCATATTTAAACGAAAGCCCTGGTATTGAACAAGTAATATTTGACCTTCAGATTAAGGGATATAATGTGATATTGGCCCATCCGGAAAGATATATTTTTTATCATCATGACTATAAGAGGTTTCATCGATATAAAGATATGGGAGTTCTATTTCAGCTTAACTTGCTATCGGTAACCGGATATTACGGAAAGGAAGTAAAAAAGACGGCCGATTATTTATTAGGACAACAAACTTATGATTTTGCAGGAACTGATTTACATCACGAAAAGCACTTAACCGCATTAAAGAAGGCCGTTGAAAGTGGTTATATATATGAAAAGCTAGGGAATTATAATTTTAGCAACAAAGAGTTGTTCCTGTAATAACTATATGGGTATTTGTAATATATATTAAAAGGTTAGCTTTGTAGCATAACTACCTGTAAAAGCTTAAATGAATCTATGAAAAAATTAAGTACAAGATTTTTTGTCCCCGTAATAATAATTTTGAGTGTTTTCTCCCTCATCTCTTGTCGAACTCGAGTTAATGCTGTTTATTTTTCTGACCTTGATTCTTCTAAAGTTAAGCAGTTAGTAGCAGCGGAATTCAAGGAACCGTTAATTCAGCAGGATGATGTTTTAAGTATCAACGTTCAGACCATAGACCAATCTTCTTCCGTCGCCTTAGATCAGCCAATAACAGCTGCTTACGGCGCTTCTGGAGTAACGACACCGATAACCGGGTTCTTGGTAGATAAATCAGGTAACGTAGAAATGCCTATGCTAGGGGTTGTTAAACTCGCTGGATTAACAACTACCGAAGCCAGAGAGTTGATTAGGAAAAAAGCGGCTACCTATTACAAAGAACCCACTGTGCAGGTGCGTTTTGCGAATTATAAGATCACCATCTTAGGAGAGGTCGCCAAGCCTGGGTCTTATACAGTGCCAATTGAAAGAGTAAGTGTCTTAGATGCCATATCTATGGCTGGTGATTTAACCATTTTTGGCAAAAGAGAAAATGTTATGCTTATTCGTGATAACGGTAGTAAAAAGGATGTCGTTAGATTAAATCTTAATTCATCTAGTTTGATAACTTCTTCCTATTTTTATTTAAAGCAGAATGATATACTGTATGTGGAGCCAACCAAAGCAAAGGTAACAAATGCCAATTCCCCTCGAACCCAACTAATAACTATCGGTGTCTCTATCGCTACATTGCTTGTCACTATATTAACGAGATTATAAAATAAATGAATACCACTAACCACTTCCCAGAAGACTTATTTTTACAAGAACAAGCTAGTGATAACCAAATGGATATGCGAAGGTTTTTCGCAAAAGTTTTCGCCAAATGGTATTGGATCGTTTTATCGTTATTTTTGGGGCTGTTCTTTTCCTATTTATATGTGAAATATCAAAACCCGATTTATAAAATTTCATCGAAGGTTTTGGTAAATGATGAAAAAAAAGGCGGTGGCATGTCAGCCAGTAGTGACATTTTGGGTGGTTTAGGAGGTTTATTGGGTACACAAAGCTCTGTTGATAATGAAGTTGAAATTCTGAAGACTAGATCATTAATGGAGCAAGTAGTGAGAGATATGAATCTCAATATAACCTATTATAAAGATGGCACCGTGAGAAATGCGGAACTTTACGCTTCGCCGTTTATTGTACAAGGTGTCAATCTAACTGACACCATAAAAAATAGCCACGTTCAGCTGGAAGTTTTAGTGAACAACCAAATATCTATTAAAATTGGAGACAGCGATACTGTTTTAACATATGGTAAAATTTTTAATCTTCCGGGTGTGGGCAACTTGCAGATTAACAGAAATTATAGTGTTCCAATTCACCCAGGAAACTATAGCTTCGATGTTGTTTCAATAGATAGTAGAGCCGCTAGTTTGATGCATAATTTAACTGTAGGGGCTAACAATAAACAGGTCACTATTATAGACTTAGTTTTAAACTATCCGGTGCCTAAAAAAGGAGAAGATATTCTAAACCGACTAATATATAACTATGTACAAAGTAATTTAAAAGATAAAAATGAAGTTGCTGATAGTACTATTAAGTTCATACAGAATAGATTAGTCTTAATCGGAGGAGAATTGGGTGATTTGGAGGGGAATATACAAGGCTTTAAGCAAAGAAATAATTTGGCAGATATGACCGAACAAGGTAAACTATTAATTACCTCGAGTGGCCAATATGTTACCGACCTTGCCAAGGTTGAAACTCAAATAAGTATCTTAGAGGATTTGGAAGGATATCTAGAGGATCCTAAAATCAAAAGAGTTCTTCCAAGCTCGTTATTAGAAGATATAACCTTTAGCAGTTTAGTCGAAAAATATAATACATTATTGCTAGAGAGGGATAAAAGATTGCTAGGTGTCACCGAGACTAATCCTGTAATTATTAATCTTGATGAACAGATTGCAAATCTTCGAAAAGATATGCTGTTAAATTTAAATAGCACAAAGAATGCCTTAAATATCTCCAAAAGCAGGATATTAAATCAAGTTAAGGCTGTTGAAGGCCAAATCAAGCAGGTTCCTGAGACTGAGAGAAACTATTTAAATTTAGCTAGACAACAGCAAATTAAGCAGGAACTTTATCTTTTCTTAATGCAGAAAAGTGAAGAAACAGCAATTTCTAAAACTTCAAACATTGCCAACTCAAAAACCATTGATCCGCCAAAATCTGATGGAACACCTTTTAGCCCTCAAAAACAGATTATTTATTTGATTGGTTTGGCTGTGGGCCTTTTGGTGCCTTTTGGGGCTTTTTATCTAATCGAAATTCTTAACACTAAAATAGAAACTAAAGAAGATATCACAAGTAAGACTAACGTGCCAGTTATCGGGGAGATTAATCACAACGATGAAAGTGATAATCTCGTAGTAGCAAATAGTTCACGGTCTGCTATTGCAGAACAATTTAGAGCATTAAGAACTAACTTATCGTTTTTTTTGAAGACCCCAGATGACAAAGTTATTTTACTTACATCCAGCATGTCTGGTGAAGGTAAGTCATTTATTGCGATCAATTTAGGAAATATATTAGCGATTTCTGGGAAAAAGGTTTTACTGATGGAATTAGATCTGCGGAAACCTGGCCTCTCCGGCAAGGTAAACACTCCTAACACTTCCGGTTTTACCAATTATATTATTAACCAGGAAATGCACGCGAAAGACATTATTAAACCCTTGGATATACATTCAAACTTATTCATTATAAGTTCTGGCCCGATTCCGCCAAATCCCGCGGAAACGTTATTAAATGACCGCACTAAATTATTAATGGAGGAACTTAGGCTACAGTTTGATTATATCATTATCGATGCTCCTCCTGTAGGTATCGTTACTGATGCCCAGTTGATGGAGGCTTACACTGATATCTGTTTATATTTAGTTAGGCAAAAATACACTCACAAAGATCAGTTAAACATAGTCGATGACTTGTATAAGAATAGGAAGATGAAGAAAATAGGTATCGTTGTGAATGATATACAAGCTTCCGCAGGTTATGGTTATGGTTATGGTTATGGCTATGGCTATGGCTATGGCTATGGCTACGGCCACGGTTATGGAAGTTATGGCAATACTGAAAACCGCAAAAATATATGGGATAGGTTTAGAAAAGCTAGATAAAATAGATTTTTGTCTGTAAGAAGGTTATATATAATAATGAAAATAATAATAATTGATTATAATGAAAATACTTGTTGAAAATTCTACATGGAATAACATTGGTGACGGTTTTTATCAAAGCTCTTTATATTCTTTAATAAAACAGATGTATCCTAATGATGATGTTTTAATGGAAGAGGGGCCTATGAACAGGGCGTTTCGCCCCAAAATAGCTAGACAAAAGGATAACTTTTTTAACTTAATGAGTTTTCAGACTGCAGACGTTCATGTTTTTTCTGGACCAATGATTCCACAGTTGTTAAATAATTATAAACAAAAAATTATCGATATTAAATCCAGAGGCGCAGATTACATGTTAATTAGCGTTTCTGGTGCTGGTGTACAAGAGGGCTTTAGACAAGAACTTGGTGCTTTTTTAAAGAAATATCCTCCAATACTGTTTTCTTCCCGTGATGAAGAAACTTACTCAAAGTTCAAGGAATTCGTTCCCGAATCTTATAATGGTATTTGTACGGCATTTATTGTTAACAGGATGCTGCCTGTTGATGAATTCAAGCCAAAAACCCCTTTCTTTATAAGTAGTTTTTATTCTGAATTAGAACCTATTTTTAAAACAAATGGGCCTGTGATACTAGAAAATGTAAGTCTTGAAAGAAAAAACACATACCTGAATCTCAGCCACAATATAAGCAGACATTTAAATTTTCTACGCCCTCAACAAGTTATGCTTGACACACACCAAATAGTTAGAGTTCATCAAGACTTATCTACTCATTTTTATCATATCAAGTTCTCACATCCAAATTCATTTATGAGTTTTAATCTTTTGTCATATTTGGCCATGTATAAATCTGCAGATTTTACAATATCTGATAGAGTTCATTCTTGTGCAGTAAGTCTGGCATTTGGTAAACCAGCCAGACTATTTACAAAGTCACCTCGTGCGGGCATCTTTGATAGGCTTGGATTTGATTACAAATCAAATGGGGGAATCATAAAGCCAAATCTCGATGTGATTGATGTCGAGCTTGATAAATTGAAAGTAAAAATCAAATCTGTGTTATAAATCCTCTATGTCTCTTAAGAAAAACTTGTTAAAAAATGGTATAGCGACAGGGCTTCAAAAAGGTGTCAATATTTTGGAGCAATTGTTGTTGGTGCCATTTTTTATAACAGCTTGGGGAGTCAATTTTTATGGTGAGTGGCTTACCTTGACTGTGATTCCAACAATGTTTGCATATACCAATTTAGGTTTTGGATCTGCGGCTGCGGGGCAGCTAGTTTTACGATATGCAGCTGCTGAATATCAAAAGGCCGCAAATATATCAAGGACGGGTTTTCTGCTTATCTCTTTGACACTGCTGACCGGAGTTCTATTCGGAGGTGTTCTCTTGTTCATTCTAGATAGTTTCGGTGTATTTGCGAAGTCGTTAATACCTAAGCAGGACGCCATAACAGCTGTGTCTTTAATAATGTTGGCACGAGGATTTGATTTTTATCAGCAACTAAGTGAATCTTATTTTATTGCAGCGAGAAAAGCTTCCTTGAGTATTAATCTTCTTTCAGGTTATTCATTACTTAAATTGATAAGTGGTCTTACTGTATTAGTCCTAGGAGGTGGTATAATCCTTTTTGCTTTGGTAAATTTGTGTGCTTCCCTGTGCTTTAATATTATCTATTCAATTTTAGGAAGTAAAGTTCTGGCCTTGAAAAATTTGGCTCATGGTAAGGTACTTAAGTCTGATTTCAAATTAATTGCGCGTAAAGGATTTGGATATTTGCTTTCGCCTGTTTGGCAGTCTATCTATTTCCAAGGAACCACCTTTGTAGTTAGAATTACATTAGGAGCTGGTGCAGTTGTGATTTTCAATACATTACGTACTGTATCTCGGACTGCAAACCAAACTTATAGTATGATTAATAGTACAATTTTCCCTGAACTCCAGTATGAAATCGGAGCTGGAAGAATGGAAAAGGCTCGTCAGATCTATAGGAGCGCATTAGGAGTATCTTTGATGCTGGCTATTTTGGGAATATTGATGCTGTGGCTTTTTGGAGAAAGATTTTACATGATATGGACCCGTCATTCTATTCATCCCCCTACTGCTGTTTGGAATGTCTTTTTAATTGGAATTGGTTTTAATGCTCTGTGGTGGACCTCCGCTGTGGTATTTCGTGCCGTTAATAGACCCTACGGCTTGACTGTCGTGGGATCGATAAGTGCAATTATCTCGGTTGGCAGCTCCTATATCTTGGCTAAAGAATTTGGGTTGGTTGGAGCAGCGATAGGAAGTTTATTTTTAGATGTCATTATGTCGTTGTTTATTTTGCCGATGAGTTGCAAATTAATAGGGCAAACCTTGTATACATTGCCATCGGATATCATAAGAGATCTTTCGAATTTTAGAAGCCACATTTCTAAGATGAGAATTAATAGATTAAAAGAGAAATAATATAATTACAATCCAATGGTTAAACGTCTTATAAGAATCATTCTTTCTGAAGTAGCTAAGTTTAGGCAAACGAATGTTCGATTCTTGCCAAATTCATATACGACCAATAGTAACTATGAAGGGTTTAACTCTGTTGGAGAAAATAGTAAAATTAGCAGCTGTTTTTTTGGAACAGGTACCTACACTGGAAGAAATACTGAGCTCTCAAAAGTGAAAGTTGGCAGATATTGCTCCATCGGATCTTTCGTTAGGAATATAACTGGTAGACATCCTTCATCCATTTTTGTTTCAACCCACCCTTCTTTTTTTTCGACAGGTCGCGCAGCAGGTTTTACATTTTCTGAAAAACAAAAATTTGAAGAACTCAAATATGCTAAATATCCCTTTTTGGTGGAGATAGGGAATGATGTCTGGATTGGAGATAATGTAAGTATAAGCGATGGAGTTAAAATAGGAGACGGAGCTATTATAGGTTCTAATTCACTAGTAATGAAGGATGTAGATCCATACTCTATTAATGTTGGTCTACCCTCTAAACCTATCAAATATCGATTTGATAGGGAGAAAATAGATAAATTGCTATTATTGAAATGGTGGGAAAAAGACCACAAGTGGATTAAAGATAATTATAATCGCTTTGAGAATATCGTTTCATTTTTTGAATACACAGATACTATAGAAGACAATGAAAGAAAATCGCATTAAAGTAATTATTTCTACAGGACAGGGGCGATTACATTTGATTCAGTCTGCAATTGCGCTAAAAAGGATCGGGATTTCCGTCACCTTAATTACAGGCTGGATACCCTCCAAGATCTTCCCGGATAATGTCATAGATAGGATGGGTAGGTTCATTGGCAGAAAGAATAGCTTGGCAGCTGGTTTAAGAAAGCGCACCCCGCCGGAGTTTGAGCAATCGGAATTAAAAGGCTGTGGATATTCGGAATTTTACATGCAAATGTTGTTTAAGTTGACTTCTTTTCATTTCTTTTCAAGATCCATGGCAGCGGTTTCTGGATGGAAATTGTTTGGCCGTCAATCAAGAAACTTTATCAAAAATTCCCAGATATTCCACGTAAGAAGTGGCGCGGGTCAAGGTGGCGCTATAATAAAAGCCAGGAAACAAGGGATGAAAATTTTAGTGGATCATAGTATCGCTCATCCGTTTGAAATGGAAAGACAACTTGCAAAGGCAGCAACGAATAGTTTAATTGTATCAGATAAATTTAAGATCATTTATCCAAATGACAATTTTTGGAAGCTAGTTCTCAAGGATTGTTTAGAAGCGGATTGTTTACTGGTTAATTCTGAATATGTCAAGTGGTCATTTATAAATGAAGGTTATCCCGAGGAAAAAATTAGAATTGCGCAATTAGGTGTGAATTCAGAGTTTAACAAAAGTAAGACTTCATACAAAAGAAGTGATAAATTGAAGTTAATATTTACTGGGGGTTTTGGAAGTAGAAAAGGAGCTTCTTTAATAATCGATGCCTTAACTTTGTTGAAAGCTGACGGATTTTCCTTTTCATTTGATGTTGTTGGAAATGTTATGGCCGATATTGCAATCCCCGATTGGATTAAGGAATCTAAGGATTTCAAATTTCATGGTCATTTATCGCAAGATAAAATGTTACCGATATTATTGGATAGTGACGTTTATATTTTTCCCACCTACGTAGAAGGCGCTGCCCAATCTGTAAAAGAAGCCATGTCCACCGGATTGTCGATCATTACAACTCGTCAGAGCGGTGCTCCAATAATACATGGAGAAAACGGTTTGCTGATTGAAGATCACAACGCCCTTGCGTTATACAGTGCAATTAAGTTATTAATTCAGGATGACAACTTATTAGAGGCAATAGGTCGAAATGCAACCAAAACTATTCGGAATGGACATTCTTGGAATAGGTATGCTGAAGTAGTAAGAGATGTGTATTGTGAATTATTAGATGATAGAGCCAATCATGACTCTTAATAAAAGGATATATAATATAAAGGCCTTTTTATACGCAACGTTTTCGAGGTTGAAGTTTAATCTCGGAGGTCAGCTTGGCGCAAATGAAATATTCGCCATATTAGATAGCTTTTCTATAAAGGGGTGGAGAAATTTATACTCGAATGTACCCGACATAAAGAAGATTAACCTAGCTTACCTTGTTATTTTACTTTCTCAAATGATGAGTGATTTGGTAAATCATTCTTCCCCAAATAATTTTATAAGGGGGTGGGCAAATATTGTTATGGCAATAATTGTCACAAATTTCTTGACTAAATTATTGTGGAATAATAGTACGGCTATTTTATATTATTTAATAGGATCAATCGTCACAGTTGCATTCTTTGGCCCTGAATTAGATGATTTTGTGCTTGAGCAAATGGGTTTTTTTAAATTCACGCTAGTCCCAGTTCTTAATTCCGTATTAATGTTGGTCTCTTGGTATTTACTCAAAAAGTCACCTCATCATAAAATCAATTTAATTTTTTTGTTTTTAGCTTATAGTTTATTCAATTTTACTTTTGACTCGAGATCGACGGGATTAGTTTTCATTATGATATCCTTTTTCATTTATCGTAGGGATATTTTGAGAAATTTGAGCCTAAAGAATTCAATTCCTTATGTCATTGTAATCCTGGTAGTTTTTCAAGGGTTATACAGCTTTTACATAACAGAGGTTTTGGCTGGAAATATAGGCGGTGAACACTCAAAGAAGCAATTGGTTAGAACTAGTAATCCTTACAATCCAATAAATTTACTTCTTTCGGGTAGATCTGAAGTTTATGTAGCTACTGTTGCAATTGCAGATAAGCCTATTTTTGGCCATGGGTCTTGGGCAATTGATCCAGGAGGGAAGTATACTCTTCTCGCCTACAAGATGCATGGAGAAGAAGAAAAATTTGATACTAGAATCCAAAGCATGGAAGGTCAATTAATCATACCTAGTCATTCTGTATTAATGGGAGTTTGGATGACTTCTGGGTTATTGGGATTTATAGCGATGATGTATATAGTGATCTTATTCTATAAAAGGGGTTTCTTTTTGTTGAAAAGTATTGCTATTCAGAATAGCCCATTCTTTCCTCTAATTATCTTCTACTTAACTAGTAGTGCTTGGACGTTTTTATTCTCGCCCCTCCCTCACATTAAGCAGACATTGCCAATTATAATTGCATTCATAATAGTTATCTACAGGAAATTGGAAATTTCTAATTCACGGGAACTTCAAAGAAAGAGATATCATGCAAAAAGTCAGGTTACATTTGTTGAATGATTAAGTCCTTTATAGGACAGGTATAATATTGTTATTCCTCTAGTTATTCATACTTTTTATTATACAATGAATTGGAAAAGTACTATAAACTATTAATATCATGAAAAATGTTTTTTTTTCTATAGTGATCCCCGTCTTTAATGGAGAAATGTATTTGCAGGATACCTTTGATAGTATTCGTTCACAACGATATCGGAATTTCGAGTTGATCGTTGTGGATGGCAAATCCACTGATAGGACGCTAGAAATCATTGAATCTAATAAAGATATTATTACTAAATTTTTATCTGAGTCAGATACTGGCATGTACGATGCTGTTGAAAAAGGTTTCAAAATGTCAAGCGGAGAGTTTATGTGCTATATAAATTCTGATGATAGATTGGTTCCTGCAGCATTAGAGTTAGTCAATAAAAAACTTTCTAAACATCATTATGATATCGTGTTTGGACATGTGAATTATATTTCGTCTTCAGGGGATTTGGCTTATATGCACAAGGCGATAAATATTCCGAGAATAGCTGTTAAGCAGATGCGTAGACTGCCTTTCGCACAACAGAGCTGTTTTTGGAGTAGGCATTTATATGAGAAAATCGGTGGGTTTGATAAATCTCTTAAGTTTGTAGCAGATTCCAAGTTTTTCCTTACTGCATATCTTGATAAAGATGCCAAGCGTGGATATGTTAATTCAGTTTTAGGAGAATTTAGAATGCATAACACTTCTTTAACAATAGGATCGTCAGAAAAAATGATGACAGAAAGTAGGAATATGAGAATCGATCTTCTTGGGCCTAAGAAAAAATCTTTTATAAGAATCTTATTTGAAGCAATTGTCAAGATCAATAATCTCAAGGGAGTTTATGAAAAGAAAAGATACAGCGGTACGAAATTTTAAATTAACAATGGCTTTTGCTAATTTCGCAAATCGATATTTCTGTCCCTAATTTGAGAATCAGAGGAGATATCTTTTTGCATATAAAAAGTCAGTAGGTATTTAGAAATCAAACAGGCGCCACTTTAAAGAAAGTTATCGATACGTCGATATGGGAGACAAACTAAATTGGCAACTTAAATGTGGCACTAATAGTCTAATTAAAGCATAATGAAAGTATTACATACATTACCAGGATTAAGATTGACAGCGGGTGGCCCCCCTCTAAGTGTTTCCTTGACAGTTTTGGGATTAAGGGATTTAGACGTTGACGCAGAAATCCTTACCTATGGTTTAAATTCTGCAGCGGATAAAAATATTATTGAGAGCGACTTTATTCATTTTTTACCATCACCTAAAGAGCGAAGATTCGTATACTCTCCGCATTTTAATAAATGGTTAGAAATGTCTCCGCCATATGATATATATCATTGCCAGGGCGTTTGGCAATATCCTTCTTTCGCTTTAGCAAGGTTTGCAAGAAAATTAAACAAGCCATACGTTGTTACCCCAAGAGGCATGCTCTATCCTCAGATTTTTAAGAATAACCCGTTTGCAAAGAAATTTTTATGGCATGTTTTTTTAAAAAAAGATATCCAAAAGGCATCATGTATACATGTCACATGTGTTGAAGAAATGCAACATCTACGTGCAAAAGGGATAAGGTCCCCTATGGCAGTTATTTCTAACCCTGTCGACGTCGAAAGTTTTTTGCAAATCCAAATCGAAGAAAAAGATAACAAGTTTAGAGTCGGTTACCTAGGTCGAATAGATTCTAGAAAAAACATTGATAGACTAATTTATGCTTGGATGGAATTAGGTGATTTAGTACAAAATGGAGAATTGCTTATAATGGGAGCAGGAGATGCCGCGCATCATGAATTTCTGAAAGAGGAGGTACGGCGCCTCGGTCTAAAGAACGTCGTTTTTACAGGATTTTTAAGCGGAGAAAGAAAAACAGATGCAATTAGTTCCCTTTCCTATCTAGTTGTGCCAAGCGACTTTGAGAATTTTGGGATGATAGTAGCAGAGGCACTTATGCATAGAGTTCCAGTTATAGCATCAACAGGTACTCCTTGGGGAGAACTTATAAGTCATGAATGTGGGTGGTGGATAAAAAACGATACCGCTAGTATAAAGACAGCATTGTTAAGCAGCCTTTCTGTGCCTGAAAAAAGGCGTAAGGAAATGGGAGTAAATGGTCAAAATTTAGTTATACAGAATTACTCAAGAGATGTTATCGCGAAGAAAGTCAAACTCTTATACGAGTGGTTAATCGGAGAAGCGAAAAAACCAGATTTTGTCTATACTGATTAAATTTTCTAGTACTCGGCTTATTTATAAATTATATAAAATGAAAAAAATAGGAATAATAACCATACTAAACGTAAATAATTATGGCGCTGAATTGCAGGCATTTGCATTGCATCATAAGCTCAAATTAATGGGCTATCAAAATGAAATTATTAATTATCTATATTATAAAAATCCAGCATATCGTCCTGAAACAAAATCAGCCCCTTTAATTGAACAAGGCCTAAAAAGTAAATTGAAAGAAGCGATTTTAAAGCGTATAGATATGTTCGCCCAATTTGCTAATCCTAAAATCGCAAAAAAGAGATCCCAAAGATTTGATGATTTTCATGGCCAGTTAACAAAGACCTCTAAACCCTTTAAGAGTTATTCGGAGTTATACAAGGCCGATCATCCATATGATACCTTTATTGTGGGAAGTGACCAGGTATGGAATCCTAATAACCATACAAGCATAGAGCCATATTATCTGACTTTTGCACCTAAAGGAGCTAAGAAAATATCTTATGCTTCCAGTTTTGGTGTAGAATCAATATCAAAACAGCATCACCATATCTATAAAAATTTAATCAATAACTTGGATTTCATATCAACAAGGGAGGATGATGGTGTTAAAATAATAAAGAGTATAACTGGTAAAGATGCGGTTCACGTTGTAGATCCTACTCTTTTGTTGTCTAAAACAGAATGGGAAAAAATACTAGTGCCTTATGAAGAGAATGCCCCATATATATTGCTGTTTGTTTTTAAAAATTCTAAGTACGTAACAGACCTGGCATTTCACTTGCAGAAGCAAACCGGTTATAAAATTATAAGAGTTTGTAAAAATGAAATGAGGGTGGAGCCTGATTCCAAGATTTTAAATATCAGGGATATGGGACCGTGTGAATTTTTAGGTTTGTATCAAAAAGCGTCGATTGTTCTTACTACGTCTTTTCACGGAACAATTTTTTCATTGATATTTGAGAAACCTTTTTATACCATTACTCCGGCAAGTAAAAACAACAATAGTCGACAGCAAAGCCTGTTAGCAATGATTGATCAGCAAAGTAGATTAATCAAAGAAGGAGATCAATTCCCTGACCTGGAAAACTTAGTGATAGATTATACTAAAGTCAGGGAAATTATAGAAGAAAGAAGAAAAGCATCAATAGCTTTTCTAGAAAAAGCTATTAACAATTAATTGTACGAAATGGAAAGCATATCATCTAACATTGATAATTTAAAAAAAGTAGTAAACGGAGGATATTGTGTTGGATGTGGCGCGTGTTCATTTGTTTCTGGTAGTCAGATTAAGATAAATGAATATGGAGAGTACTATCCTAGTTTGGATGAGTTTGCTAATGGAGACAGCCAGGTCACTGAAAAAATGGAGTTTGTTTGTCCATCCTTAAACCCGAAATATAATGAGGATGTTTTAGCCGCCTCGTTTTTATCCAATTGTGATAATCCAAGTAAATACATTGGCCTGTATCAGGACGTCTATGCAGGATATGTTAAGGAAGGAGAATACAGGAATAATGGTACTTCGGGAGGGTTTGGTACCTGGATAGGAGCAGAGTTGTTTCAGAAGGGTATGATTGATGGTGTGATCCATATCAAAGAACATAAAAGAGAAGACGCCCGGGATCCTTTCTTTAAATATGATATAAGTACTACTTTGGAAGAAATTACCCGGGGAGCCAGAACTAAATACCATGTGATTGAAGTTTCTGAAATACTTCAGATGATCAAAGAAAAAGGCGGTAGATATTTGTTTATCGGCTTGCCATGTATGGTCAAATCGATTAGACGTATCCAATTAGTTGATCCGATTATTAAGGAATCAATAGTTTATACTGCAGCGCTGGTCTGCGGGCATTTAAAAAGTATTAACTGGACGCTTTCCTTAGGATGGGGTAAAGGAATCAAGCCTGAAAAAGCCGTGAGATTTAAGTATAGAACAAAAGCAGATGATATTCCGGCGAGGGCTTACGTTTTTACTGCCTATACAGACGATTATGAAATAAGGGAAGATTCAGGAAATGTCGTAGGAGGGAAATTCAATCAGGGTGCTTTAATGCTTCCTGCCTGTAATTTTTGTGATGATGTTGTGGGAGAGACCGCTGATCTAACCATCGGAGATGCATGGTTGCCACAATTTGAAATAGACTCGAATGGCACTAATTTATTAATTGTAAGGAATTCTCAAATAAACGAGCTAATTAAAAATGCAAAGTCAGAGGATAGACTACATCTCGAAGCCTTAACAGAAAAGGATGCAGTTAGTGCTCAATCCGGAGGATTCAGACAAAGACGGGAAGGACTTTCTTACAGATTGAAGAAAATTGATAAAAAAGGGTTATGGAGGCCTATTAAAAGGGTGAAGGCTGGTGAGTTTATTATGCCTCCTCTTAGAAAGCTTATTTACGCGATGAGGTTTAACGTAACTGTAAGATCACGAGAGGATTTCAAAATAGCTCTGGAAAAAAACGATTATACCTTTTACAAGAAGAGAATGCAGGTACAACTCAAAATGCTGAGGCTACTTGAAATATCTAGTTCGGCATCGAGAATAATTAAAAGGAAGATTTCCTACTTTAGATTGAAACAGGTAAATAGGTAATTTAATGCTGTCCACTATGAAAGATATAGATGTGAACATGACCGAAGTGAGGCACAATTTTTCCTTAAGGAATAAGTTAAGCCGGATTTTATGGGCATTAGTCTGTTTTTTACTTTTTAAACCATTTTCTCCCCGCCCATTCAGAAAATGGAGAATTTTTATATTAAAGTGTTTTGGAGCCAAAATCGGGTGGACCTGCACCATCCATTCCTCAGTTAAAATCTGGGCGCCGTGGAATCTGGAGATCGGAGAATATACTTGTATTGGCCCCGAAGTAGATTGTTATAATCAAGGAAAAATTACTATAGGCTCTAACGCAACAGTTTCACAGAAAGCATATTTGTGTGCTTCTACTCACGATTTCACAGACCCTAACCATACACTAATATTAAAGCCTATAGCAATACATGACAGGGTTTGGATAGCCGCAGATGCATTTATTGGCCCGGGAGTAATAGTTGGTGAAGGGGCAGTAGTTGGAGCAAGAGGAGCCGTATATAAAAACGTTAACAGATGGACAATTGTAGGGGGTAATCCTGCAGTTTACATCAAAGACAGAACAATTATAATTTAACTTACATGATTTCAATAGTTATTCTCACAAAGAATGAAGAGCAGGATCTGCCTGCATGTTTAGCCTCGGTAATCTGGAGTGACGACGTACATGTTTTTGATTCCTTTAGTACAGACAAAACTGTAGAATTGGCCCTGGAAAGTGGTGCCATTGTTACTCAGCGAATATTTGATGGATATGCATCACAAAGAAATGCAGCATTATCTTTGCCTTTCAAATATGAGTGGCTTTTCATTTTAGATGCAGATGAGAGAATTCCCAATGAATTAATTAAGGAAATCGAAAGTAAGTTGCCAACAGTTTCTAATGATATCGATGGGTTTAGAATACGAAGACGTGATTTTTTAAACAATACTTGGTTAAAACATGCACAGATTTCTCCCTTTTACGTGCGTTTAGTTAGACGCGGTAAGGCCCTTTATCATAGGGAAATTAACGAAGTGTTGGAGGTTGAGGGGGCTATACAGGACTTGGATGGATATTTTGATCACTTTCCTTTTTCAAAAGGGTATCGCCATTGGCTCGAAAAACATAACCAATACTCGACAATGGAAGCGCAACGCTGGATGGATGAGCATAGCAGTAACATGCAGTTTTCAATAAGAAAGGCATTGTTCAGTAAAGACTTTTCTGAAAAAAGATATCATCAGAAGGGTCTTTTTTATAAGATTCGCGGAAGGCATATTATAAAATGGATGTATATGGTTATTTGGAGAAGGGCTTTTTTGGATGGATCAGTTGGAATTACATACGCAACGTTACAATCCATTTATGAATACTTTATTATAATAAAGACCAAGGAATTAATAGCAAATAAAAGATCAAATAAGTAGGCTATGAGGATATTGGTTCTAGGAATTAACTGCTTTCCTGATCTTACTGGAATAGGTAAATATACAGGAGAAATGGTTAACTGGATTGCTGAAAATGATCACGATACAACAGTCATTACAGGTTTTCCTTATTATCCTTACTGGAAAGTACAACAACCTTATACTGGAAGATCTTATAAAAAGGAAATATTTATAAACGGTAAACTCGTAGTGTACAGGTGCCCAATGTATGTGCCTGCTGAACCAACTGGATTAAAAAGACTAATACATGAGGCTACATTTTTTATGAGCTCTTTTTTTATCGTCTTTAAGTTGTTGTTTAAAAGTAAGTATGATGTTATATTCTCTATAGCGCCACCATTTCACCTGGGCTTTCTGGCCTTATTTTATCGTTTTTTTAAAGGCGGTAAAATTCTCTACCACATCCAGGATTTACAAGTAGATGCTGCCAGAGAATTAGAGATGTTGCCAAGCGGCATCTTCTCGATTTTATTTTGGTTAGAAAAATATATCATTAAACGTGTTGATCATGTCAGTACTATCTCTGAAGGCATGATCAATCGCGTCAAAGCAAAAGTCGACAGAGACGTTTTGTTTTTTCCCAACTGGGTAGATACCCAAAATTTTTATCCCTTAAATGAACGGGAAAACCTAAAAAAGGAGTGGGGATTTTGCCCAACAGACAAAGTAGTTCTATATTCGGGCAGTATAGGAGAAAAACAGGGACTCGATGTAATTATTCACATTGCAACTCAACTACGACATTGTGCAGAAATAAAGTTCATCATTTGTGGTACTGGTCCTTACAAGGAAAATTTAATATCCATGGCCGAGGAATTTAAATTATCAAATATACATTTCCTGCCTTTGCAAAAAAGTGACGTTTTCAATAGATTTTTAAATATGGCTGACGTTCACTTGGTGTTACAAAAAGGTGATGCAAGCGATTTGGTAATGCCCAGCAAGCTTACTACAATACTTTCTGTAGGTGGACTGGCACTGGTTACGGCTAAGCCTGGCACAACCCTTTACAATGTATTAAAAGAGCATCAGATGGGTGTAGTCATTATGCCTGAAGATGAGGCCATTTTGAAAGAGACAATTTTACGGTGTTGTAAGGAGGATTTTTCTAAAAAACGCGCAAAAGCAAGGGAATATGCCCAACAGTATTTGAATAAAGAGGGTGTTTTAAGAAAGATTTTGTCGGAAGTTTAATGGAATAGTAATTGCAATCCCAATATGGCTCATATTGGGATTGCAGAGAGCCTCTCTGTTTGTAAAGCCGGCTAATCTTTCTCATTTAAGTAGTAAAAACCCAGTTTCAAATAAACATATTTGAATTAACACAATATGTTGTCTGAACAAAACGTTATTTTTAACTGAATTACGGTCTTCTGAAAATATCGCTGACCTCTAAATAGGTGAATACAATATGATGATGATGAATCTAAGTTTATGGTACAGAATTGCTCATTTATTCTTGTTTATGGTGCTAGGCACTGCGGGATATTCACAGAATATAGGTGCTGATGCAGGAGAATCTCCCCAGTTGTTTCAGGTGACAACAGCAGCAACTAACCCTGGTGATGCTGTGCTCATAAGGGGTGAGTACCTGGATAAAATCACGAGAATACAGGTGAGTCGCCTGACCGACGATAACGTAGATAATATATTGCCTGCATACGTTCCATTACCGAGAGAAGATGCCGGGCCAGATTATCAAGGTACCGACAAAAAAATTGCTATCTCTATAGAAAATAAAAGCATAACTGTCGACGGCCTTCAACGCACTGCACAATCCGTGAAATTCATTGTTCCAGCCAGCTATCAGCAAGGTGTTTACAGTGTCAGATTAACGGATAGTGAAAACCATATTACTGGCTTTAATGTCAACGTGCCTAAGGTAAACTGGGTGATTAGTGAAGAGGGATTAAATGTAACTGCCGGTGGTAATTTGCGTATACAAGGAAAGAATCTACTTAGACAAGGTGCAACAGGTCAGGTGGTCATCATTTCCGCAGATAACAAACATGTAGCGAGAGCAAAAGTAGCCAATGCTTTTGATGATTTCTCTGTCAATGTTAATATTCCAGGTAGTATTCCATCTGGCAACTATAACTTATATTATCACAACGGGTTAGGCGGAAGAACAGCTTGGAGTGCACCGCTGCAAGTAGTTGTAGTGAACCCGACGATCAATAAATGGGATAAAAAGATATTTAATGTAAAAGATTATGGTGCAAAAGGGGATGGCATAAACGATGAAACTGCTGCGTTCCAGGCAGCTATTACCGCCGTCAAACTACAAGGTGGGGGAACTGTATATATACCAGCGGGACGTTATATGATAACAGATGAATTAGTTCTTCCGCCATTCACCATGCTCAAAGGCGCCTCCCAGAAGGTTACACAGTTATTCTGGAGCCCTGCAAATTGGGCGATCGGTAAGATGCCAGCAAGTCTTATTAGCGGGACGCATCATTTTGCTATCAAAGACTTGACTATATTGGCTACCAGAGCGTGGGGTATCATTATGCAAAAGATGCCTTCTAAAGAACAGGGCAACGTAACACTTGAGAATCTGGTTGTCAAACAAACTGCTGTTGTTGGAGAATCATCATCCGCGATAAAAGTCAACAGGGGGGCTGCAGAAACAGAAATGCAGAGCAAATGGTTCAGAACTGGAATTTTAATGCGGGGTAAAAACTTAAAAATCAGAAACTGCTCTTTTAATTGCAATGGGATGTACAACTTCGTTGCGGTCAGTGGCTTTATACAGCATTGCAAGTTTGAAAAAAGCGGGACTAGCCGATCTTTTATGGCAGTTCACCCTAAAGGCTTAATATTTGAAGACTGTTATAAACAGGCAAATGGTTATAATTATGCTGCCAATATCGATGAAAGCAATAATCTTTACGAAGCCAGGAATGTCATCCCTTTCAACTATATCAATGACCGGGAAGTCATGACAACGGATGGCGGTAGCGGAGCATATGCAGGGCCTGTCGCAGATGTAAAAGGCAATGCTGTAACACTTCCCCACGGCGCAATTACTAATCAATCGACGGCATATAAATGGACGGCAAATAAATGGATCGGGGGAGGAGTATTTATTCTAGAAGGGAAAGGTGCTGGTCAGTACAGACGAATCGTCAGCCATACAGTTGATGTTATCCAACTGGATCAGCCCTTCTTGGTTAATCCTGATGCGACATCTGTAATAAGCATCACTACTATTCGTAAAAACCTCTTTTTTATCAATAATGACGTGGCTGATGGAGGTGCCTATCAGTTCTATGGCTCCGCCGAGAACTGTGTAATTTCCGGCCTTAAAATGCGCAGGTGCATTGGTATAATAGGACGTGGTTCTCTGATTTATAAGGGCAGGCAACCTAATTGGTACACTGATATTGTTAACTGTGAATTAAGGGAAGGTAATGTTTCCCCAAAGGTAGCTGTGAAGACTAAATTCAATGGTTATCAGAATATCAATATTATCGGCGCCGGCGGTATTGGTATGAATATCGGAACGATGGTCAGGCGAAATAAATTATATGACTTCACCTATATTCGTACTACCCCCGGAACCAATCCCAACGCCATAACCGATGTAATTATTGAAGATAATAGCTTTACTAACGCAGATAAGGCGATTTCACTTGGAGGATCAGGCAGAATGACCTCCAACGTGCTCATTCATAACAATCATTATAAAAATGTGAACACACAGGTGGATTTCAACAGGCTTATACGTGCCAGCTACCTGATATTGCATGATGGCGTGAAACCCTAAAACTCATCCGCTGATAGCGGAGGTAAATTCAACATACTTTGAAAATAAAACAACGATATAAGGAGTTTCCATTGGAGTTTTTCATAGGTACGGATTAATTGCATAACTAATCCGTACCAAGAATCATATACTAAAAACGATTATACATTAGCCCCAATTCAGGTCTTTTACTTCGTCGTATACCTTTTTAATTCCTTCCTCAAGACTGATCTTAGCTTTCCATCCTTTGGCATTCAGTTTACTTACATCCATTAGCTTTCTTGGCGTACCGTCTGGTTTGGTTGTGTCGGTTATAATCTTACCTTCATAACCCACAATTTTTACAACTAATTCTGCAAGTTCTAAAATAGATAAGTCTTCACCGACACCGATATTCACCAGCCCCGCTTCATTGAAATTCTCCATTAGGTAGTAGCAGGCTTCTGCCAGGTCATCTACATAAAGGAACTCTCTTTTAGGTGTGCCTGTTCCCCAAATGGTAACCGTTGTATCCGCATTCTTTTTGGCAGTGATCACTTTTCTGATCAACGCGGGTAATACATGTGAATTGTTTAGATCGTAATTGTCATTCGGGCCATATAAATTGGTAGGCATTACTGAAATGTAATTACAGCCATATTGTGCACGATAGGCGTCACACATTTTAATACCTGCAATCTTTGCGATGGCATATGGTTCATTGGTAGGCTCTAGTTCCCCGGTAAGCAGATAATCTTCTTTAAGCGGCTGAGGTGCCAGTTTGGGATAGATACATGATGAACCCAGGAACATTAGTTTCATCACATTATTTAAATAAGAAGCATGGATCACATTATTCTGGATCATTAAGTTCTCATAAAGGAACTCTCCACGACGCGTATTGTTAGCGAGGATCCCACCTACTTTTGCTGCGGCAAGAAATACATAATCCGGTTTTTCCGTAACAAAAAAGTCATTTACTGCTATCTGATCTCTAAGGTCTAATTCTTTCGAGGTGCGCGTAATGATCTGGTCATAACCTTCTTGCCTTAGCTTTCTAACGATAGCTGAGCCAACCATTCCCTGATGGCCAGCTACATAGATCTTTGAATTTTTTTCCATTATTCGAATTGATTTTTAACTGAATAACCTGCCTCTTTAAGCATTCTTTCTTTCTGGAAATACCGCACATCTGAAGTCATCATATCATTTACCAATCCTGCGAGGTCATATTTAGGGACCCAGTTTAATTTCTCTTTGCATTTTGTAGGATCACCTATCAATAACTCTACTTCAGTAGGACGGAAATAACGCTTATCAACAGCCACAACTTCTTTACCCACTTCAACCTGGAAATCCGGATTGTTGCAGGCAACAACGGTTCCTATTTCATCAGCACCTTCACCTGTAAATTCTAAAGTTATACCAACCTCACCAAAGGCCATTTTTATAAAATCCCGAACGGTTGTGGTCACACCTGTGGCAATTACAAAATCCTCTGGTTTTTCCTGCTGAAGGATTAACCACATGGCCTCTACATAGTCTTTAGCATGTCCCCAATCCCTGCGTGCATCCAAATTTCCAAGATATAATTTGTCCTGCAGACCTAAAGCAATTTTAGAAGTACCGCGGGTGATCTTGCGGGTCACAAAGGTCTCTCCGCGTAGCGGGCTCTCATGATTAAACAAGATCCCATTGCAAGCATACATGCCATAAGCTTCGCGATAGTTAACCGTAATCCAATAAGCATACATTTTAGCGACTGCGTAAGGTGAACGCGGATAAAAAGGGGTGGTTTCAGATTGAGGCACTGCTTGTACCAGACCATAAAGCTCAGAGGTAGATGCCTGATAAATCTTAGTTTTTTCAATTAAACCCAGAATGCGAATTGCTTCCAAAATCCTTAAAGTACCAATTCCATCGGCATTTGCAGTATATTCCGGAGTCTCAAAACTTACCTGCACGTGGCTCATTGCACCCAAATTATAAATTTCATCTGGTTGTACCTGTTGTATAATCCGGATTAAATTGGTAGAGTCACTCAGGTCGCCGTAATGTAATACAAAACGTACATTGCTTTCATGAGGATCCTGATAAAGGTGATCGATACGGTCAGTATTGAACAGTGAACTACGACGTTTAATGCCGTGCACTTCATAACCTTTTTTTAACAATAGATCGGCTAGATAAGAACCATCCTGACCAGTGATACCTGTGATTAGCGCTTTTTTCATTGATTTGACAAGTTAAATGATTAAATTTTTAATTCTGGATAATTTTCTTTGCAAGAATGTTGATTTATAAGCTTACAGCCATAAAGATTGATTTTTTTTATTAAAAAACTACAAGAAAATTAAATTACAAAGTCTCAGTTTGCCTTTTTAGCGTAATTTTGTTAAAAAGTATCCAAATATAATGTTTTTTAATAATAGTGTATGCTTTACACTAAGCTTGCCAAAAAAGAAAATTCAAAATGAAGACCGTCGTAATCATTTCGACAAGCTAAAAGCTGATAAAAATTGATTGTTGCCAAAGATCCAACCGAATATGTAGTGTACATTCAGTTGGGACTTCCTTCTGGTTGGATGAATTGAAGGCAGGTCGCGGAATTAACCCTGTTGAGTAGGATTCAAGTGATGACTGGTTTAAAACTCTTTAATGTGAGGTAAGGCCTCATTAAATTCCAAACACTCCGCAACTTAATTGATTTCATCTTCAATGATGATTGCTTTTTTGGCATCAAAATATGCCCAGATCCAAAATATGGTGTACAGAATAGCTACTGCTAGCAGGAAAGATTGCATGTTGATAATTTTATTTGGTTAGGTTATTTTCTCGTTGATCTAATATAATATAAAATAATTGTTATGTGCAAATTAAATTTCACATTATTGTTATTTCACTTAACTCGCGATTAAGGTCATAGATGCTCGTGCTAAAGCTAAAATATTAAGCCCCGTTTAAAAACAGCATTTGTACTAAATAGTGGAAGAATTGTCTCATTCTTAGGTCATGGTAGTAATATGTTAATGGAATATTACTATTTGATTATTTTTTGCAGCTGAAAACCGGAAAGTTTTAATAAATAACGGAGTGTACTGGGTTTAAAACATATAAAGTTCCTATTATGTTTAAAATTTTATGAGAGATAATGGGTTAATTCTTTTTTTTTTCGAAATGGTTGGATTTTTGCGTAATTTGGGCGAACAATAATGAACAAAATGAACATTACTTGATTTGATTGTACTTACATTTGATAATGGCTATACAAACTCGTTACATCTATCTTTTGCGCTATATTCTTCCGATCACTGATGTGATCATGCTCAATTTAATCTATTTCTTAGCGTATTATTTAACTGACGACTTTGCTACAGTTTCGAATGAGATTGAAAGAAATTACATCATAGTCTGTAATCTTCTTTGGTTATTTAGTACAGCATTATTTGGGTTATATACAGCATATGGTGCACGTCGGCTGGAAAGAATTTACAGAGGTACCTGGAGAAGTGTTGTATTTCATTTTGTTTTTTTTGCAATATATTTAGTGTTTTCCAGAAATGCTGACTTCTCGAGAACCTTCCTTGTCGTATTTTATGCCCTGCTATCAGCAAGCTTTATTCTAAATAGGTTTATCGGCACCTCGTTTCAATATATTTTGATTAATAGATTCAATGCTTCTAGGAAAGTAGCCGTTATGGGCTCAAATTATACCGCAATAAGAATTTCTAATTACCTACAAAAGCAGGCTAGCCTAAGTTTTTATGGATTCGTTGGGGATGACGAGAGTATTTACGCCACAGATAATGGTATCGTAACCGAACTGGTATCTAAGAAGCTAGCGGAGGCAGCAGAAAATGGAGTAAAAGATATTTATGTGGCTGTAGCACCCCAAAGAATGACTGATGTAAAAGCGCTTGTTGCTGAAGCTGACAGACAATGTGTGAGATTGAAGTTCATCCCTGACTTGGGCGGTTCATTGGCATCTCCTTATACTATAAGCTATTTGGGCGGGGAATTTCCAATAATTACCTTAAGACACGAGCCACTGGAGGAAGTCGGTAACCGATTTAAGAAACGGGTTTTTGATGTGTTTTTTAGCGGCCTGGTAATTATATTCATTTTGAGCTGGCTTTATCCAATTATCGGTTTGCTGATCAAACTGCAAAGTCCGGGACCAGTTTTATTTAAGCAGTTGAGAAGCGGCCGAAATGACGAGCCATTTTGGTGCTATAAGTTTAGGAGTATGACAGTGAATAGGGATAGTGATGAAAGACAGGCAACAAAAAATGATTCAAGGATTACGAGGATTGGCGCTTTTCTTCGCAAAACAAGTTTAGACGAAATGCCCCAGTTTTTTAACGTTTTTATCGGTAATATGAGCGTAGTTGGTCCAAGACCTCACATGCTTAAGCATACGGAGCAATATAAAAAAATCATCAGCCAATTTATGGTTCGTCATTTCTTAAAACCAGGTATCACAGGCTGGGCCCAGGTAAATGGATATCGTGGTGAAACAAAGGCAACGGAGGATATGGAAAACAGGGTAAAATTTGATATTTATTACCTGGAGAACTGGACGTCTATGATTGACGTAAGGATAATTTTTATGACGATTATCAATGCCGTAAGAGGAGATGAGAATGCTTACTAACTTAACCTTTAGATAATATATGGAGAACAATTATGTTCTGATCATGGCTGGCGGCGTAGGAAGCCGCTTCTGGCCAAAAAGTCGCAATCAATTTCCGAAACAATTTATTGATATTCTCGGAATAGGAAAGTCCCTACTTCAATTAACTTATGAGAGATTCAGTAATATCTGTCCATCTGAGAACATTTATGTTTTAAGTAATGAACAATATAGAGAACTGATAACGGAACAATTACCGGACCTGCCGAAAAGTAACATTATTTCTGAACCTACGAGGAACAATACGGCACCATGCATAGCTTATGCTTCATTTAAGATCGCAAGCTTAAATCCGGAAGCTAAGATTGTTGTCGCGCCTTCGGACCATTTGATTTTGAAAGAAGATGTGTTTCTGGCCAAAATAGCTGAAGCACTTAATTTCGCTCAAAATAACGATGCATTAATTACATTAGGAATTAGTCCAAGTCGTCCTGATACCGGGTATGGTTATATTAATTATGATCAGTATGGTAACGAAGGTGTGCATAAGGTTTTTCGTTTCCTCGAGAAACCGAATGCTGAAAAAGCTAGGGAGTTTTTGGCTGAGGGCAACTATCTTTGGAATGCCGGCATTTTTATCTGGAATGTATCTTCGATACTTGCTGGGTTAAAAAAACATGCTGCTGAAATTTATGATTTGTTTGCCGCGGGAATAGCTGTATATAATACCGATGCTGAACCTGACTTCATCGCTGCCAACTACCCCTTAGCACAAAATATCTCCATTGATTATGCAGTGATGGAAAAGGCAGAAAATGTTTATACGATTCCTTGTGAATTTGGCTGGTCAGATTTGGGTACTTGGGCCTCACTATATGACGTTCTCGAAAAAGATGAAAATAACAATGTTTTTCACGGATACAATATGAACCTGGAGAATACAAGTAACTGTATAATTCAAGTGCCACAAAACAAGGTAGTAGTGGTAAATGGATTGAATAACTATATTATAGTTGATCATGGTGATGTATTGCTGATATACCCCAAAGAACAAGAACAGCAAATAAAGGAAGTGTCAAAACAAATTGCTGAGCTATGCGGTGTAGATTTTTCTTAACGACAATAAATAATTACAAGTAATAACAATGACTAGAATTACAAGCATTTGCTGCATTGGAGCGGGTTATGTTGGAGGTCCAACTATGGCGGTTATTGCCAAACAATGCCCAGGCATTAAGGTAACTGTAGTCGATGTCAATGAAGCCAGAATCGCTGCATGGAATGATGAAAATGTTGAAAACATCCCTGTTTATGAGCCGGGATTAAGTGACGTAGTAGCGGAAGCACGCGGGAGAAATTTATTCTTTTCGACGGATGTAGATAAGGCAATTGATGAGGCTCAAATGGTTTTTATCTCTGTGAATACACCTACCAAAACTTATGGCGCTGGTAAAGGAATGGGGGCTGACCTAAAGTGGATAGAGCTTTGCGCAAGGCAAATTGCCAAGGTTTCTAAATCTGACAAAATCATCGTTGAGAAATCTACTTTACCAGTGAGAACTGCCGAAGCATTGAGGGATATTCTACTGAATACTGGTAATGGTGTGAACTTCCAGGTGCTTTCAAATCCTGAATTTTTGGCTGAAGGAACCGCAGTTCTAGACTTATTAAATCCAGACCGGGTATTGATTGGAGGAGATCCAACTGAGGATGGCCAGTCGGCGATCCAGTCGTTGATAGAAATCTACGCAAAATGGATTCCAAGAGAACGCATTCTTACTACTAATGTTTGGTCATCGGAACTTTCTAAATTGGTGGCGAATGCTTATCTGGCCCAAAGAATCTCATCAATTAATGCCATTTCGGAATTATGTGAGAAAACGGAGGCTGATGTTAACGAGGTTGCCCGGGCGATAGGCACAGACAGCCGGATAGGGCCGAAATTCCTGAAGGCTTCTGTTGGGTTTGGTGGTTCATGCTTCCAGAAGGATATCTTGAATTTGGTCTATATCTCCCGTTCCTTTGGGTTGCAGGAAGTTGCGGATTACTGGGAACAAGTCATCATAATGAATGATCATCAGAAAAAACGCTTTGCATTAAATATTGTAAAAGATCTTTACAACACTGTATCGGGCAAAAAAATTGCCTTCCTGGGTTGGGCATTTAAAAAAGACACTAACGACACCCGTGAATCTGCTGCGATCTACGTGGCTGACGAATTGTTAAATGAGCAGGCTAAGATCAGAGTATATGATCCTAAAGTAAAGGAGGATAAAATCTTTGGAGATTTGGATCACCTAAATACCCGCAGTCCTGCAGAAAATAAAAAATACATAAAAGTATTTGAAGATCCGTACAGGGCTTGTGAAAGAGCACATGCCATTGCTATTCTGACTGAGTGGGATGAATTTAAGGATTATGATTGGCAGCGCATTTATGATAATATGCTTAAACCTGCGAAAATATTTGATGGCAGGAATATTTTAGATGCGGAAAAGTTAAGGGCTATTGGTTTCAAGGTGAAATCTATTGGTGTAAAATAGGTGTCGGGATCTGCCGTTTGATGATCCCAAACATCGACAGCCTGATATTACCAAAGTGGGGGCACTTCTGAATTGGGGGCCCAAGGTAAGTCGGGCAGAGGGATTGAAAATTACCTATGAATACTTCAAAGCCTTACCAAAGGAGACTTTGACCAGATAAGAACACAAAGATTTTACAACATATAATCGTTAACCTAAATTTATGACTGAAGTAAAACCTTCTCTGGTCATTCTGGCTGCCGGTATGGCAAGTCGGTATGGCGGAAACAAGCAAACCGAATCGTTTGGCCCATCCGGTGAAACGATTATGGAATATTCTATTTATGATGCGATCAAAGCTGGGTTTGGTAAAGTGATCTTTATCATTCGTGAAGAATTTGCTATGTCCTTTAAATTAGCCATTGAGCCAAAGCTGGAAGGTAAAATTGCTGTAGACTATGTTTACCAGTCTTTGGATAAATTTAGCGGCGGAAGAGCCATTCCTACTGAGCGCACCAAACCTTTTGGCACCCAGCATGCGCTACTATGCACCAAGGATACGGTCGATGCGCCTTTTGCAGTTATTAATGCGGATGATTTTTATGGATTTGATGCCTTTAAAAAAGCTTATGATTTCCTGACCACTGAGATAGCAGACGGTAAGTACGCTTGTTTAGGATATGAACTTAAAAATACATTAAGCGACAATGGTTCTGTAACCCGTGGAGAGATTAACGTGAATGGGGCGGGTAATATCATAGGGATCACCGAACGTAAGGAAATCTATAAAAAAGAGGGTAAAGCGTTTACAAAAGAAGGAAATATAGATCTGGGACTGCCTTTAAATACTAAAGTAAGCATGAATTTCTTTTGCTTTACTCCTGCATTTGTAATCTGGAGTGAAGGAGAATATTATAAATTCCTGGATGTAAACCTGGAGAAGGATTTGAAGGCTGAATTCCTGATCCCGGAGGTTGCTGATAAACTGATCAACTCGAGTAATGGTGTATTGAAAGTAATCCCTACAGAAGCAGTATGGTTTGGCGTGACCTTTAAGGAAGATGCTCCGATTGTAAAAGCAGAATTACAGAAGCTTACGGAAACGGGTATTTACCCGGAAAATTTATGGCTTTAAAATAGCCGATGAATTATTTCAAAAGGAGAGCGTCAATTTGCAGACTCCCTTTTTTTGAAAACAAACTGCGTAAAAACATACTTCTTATTTACTTTCAATGTGTTATATTTGAAAGTTCTGTATGACTTATAGCCGTATAGAGTAAAAACCAAATATAGACTAAGTTGACTAGCTACACTACTGAAAAGTACGGTTCGTATTACAGGGTATTAAGCGTCCTCGCAGATCTTGCGCTCTTGAATCTATGCGGTTACATTGCCCATATAATAGTTAACGGATATATGACTGAACTTGGACAAGAGCAGCTGCGCAATGGCCAGGTACTCCTAATTAATTTCTTATGGTTTAATGTGACTCAAATGACATGCCTATATAAGAATGTCTTTGCAAAGGATGCCATTCCTACCATCAAACAAACCTTATCCTCATTGACAATTTTTGCTTTTCTGCTTTTTGGGCTGGTATATTATGTTGCTGAAATTGAAGCCTCTCGTCACATTATCCTAGGCACTTTTTTAATTTTTGCACCCTTATTTTTTATTGCGAAGGTCTGCTTCTTGTTGCTTAGGCGTGCTCATCGAAAACGGTTAATAGAATACACCAGAATTGTAATCGTAGGAGCGGGCCCGGTTGGCCGGGAATTGTTAAAAATTATGGAAAGTAAGCCTAGCATGGGCTATCGTATTGTGGGGTTTTTTGATGACAATCCAAGTCAATGTAACGAAGACTTACATGTCATCGGGCGGGTAAAAGATTGCATTCGTTACGTAAAACAATATCACATAAAGGAAGTTTATTGCGCATTGCCGGATGGCGCAATTAATAGGATTTACGATTTGATGCGTGAAGCTGATAAAGCACTCGTGAGGTTCAAGCTTGTTCCCGACGTGAAAGATTATTTCAAAAAGAACGTGAACGTGCATATGCTTGGACACTTTCCCGTTATTACTTCACGCACTGAACCACTTGAGAATATAAGCAACAAAGTAATGAAGCGGGTCTTCGATATTTTGTTTTCGGCGTTTGCGATCGTATTCGTTTTGAGTTGGCTGGCACCTTTGATCGCACTTTTCATAAAATTAGACTCCAATGGGCCTATATTTTTCAAACAGCTCCGTTCAGGGAAGAACAATAAGCCATTTTACTGCTTGAAGTTTAGAAGTATGCGCGTTAACAATGGCGCTAATCGGATACAAGCAAGAAAGAACGACGAACGGATTACGAAAGTCGGTGCATTTTTGAGGAAAACTAGTTTAGATGAACTGCCACAGTTCTTTAACGTGCTGGTAGGTAATATGTCAGTTGTAGGACCAAGGCCTCACATGCTTAGGCACACCAAACAATATGGCGATATCATTGATACCTTTATGGTTAGACATTTTTTATTGCCAGGTATTACAGGCTGGGCCCAGGTCAGTGGACTAAGAGGCGAGACTCAGGAACACGAATCTATGGAAGCCCGGGTAAAGGCTGACATCTGGTACATGGAGAACTGGTCGATATTTTTAGACTTAAAGATCATTTTTCTCACTGTTTGGCAGATATTTACAGGACACGAAAATGCTCATTAACTCTATCTCAAATAGACCTTAGCATCGCAGTTGTTGCATCGGTATCTTTTCAGATCCATCCAGAACACAAAATATTTTACGAATATTCCTCTATGTACCCTTGTGTCTAATACGCCTTTTTTACATTTAGGACATTGAGCGTAGGCCCTGGGTTCTTTTAGCCAGTTGACTTCTAAATCTTTCACGATTGCTGCAAATTATAACATAACACAAATACCCATGCATTATTACATAGGATAATGAATTGGCTAGTCTAATTTGTATCCGGAGATCGTTGAATGCGGTATAAAGTTGCAATAAAATTCTAAAACAAACAACATTTGAATATTACTTTTTTATTAATTTTTGTTTTCTAGTTTATATGGTAATAAATCGCCCCAAAAGAGTTAATTTAGCCAACTTTATAGTCCGAAAATGTTTGAGCCCAAAAAAAAAATTGCAGTCATTGGTTTGGGATACGTTGGATTGCCGCTCGCCATTGAATTTGCAAAAAAATATCAGGTCTTAGGTTTTGATGTCAACGAGCAGAGAGTCAATGACTTAAAACGGCTAAACGATAAAACCAAGGAAGCAGACATTGAAGCCTTAGCTCAGGTTTTGGATCTGGGTGAAACCGGCCTGCAGCTTTCAGCTGATCAGTCACACCTGCAAGATTGTAACATCTATATCGTAACGGTACCCACACCTGTGGATATTTATAAGGCTCCTGACCTCATGCCTTTGATTAGGGCCACCGAAATGCTGGCAAAAAACCTAAAAATCGGGGATATCGTGATCTATGAGTCTACTGTTTTTCCGGGCTGCACAGAAGAAGTATGTGTGCCAGTGCTCGAAAGATATTCTGGGTTAAACTTTAATACTGATTTCTTCTGTGGCTACTCGCCCGAAAGAATCAATCCCGGTGATAAAATAAACACGCTCACTAAAATTAAGAAAGTTACCTCTGGTTCTACCCCTGAGATTGCCAAATTCATTAACGAATTGTATGCAGAGATTATTACAGCGGGTACGCATCTGGCTCCAAGCATTAAGGTAGCTGAAGCCTCCAAGGCAATAGAAAATGCCCAGCGTGACGTCAACATTTCCTTTGTAAATGAACTGGCCCTGATCTTTGATAAACTGGATATTGATACAGCAGATGTACTGGAAGCCGCCGGTACCAAGTGGAATTTCCTGAAATATAAACCAGGCCTCGTGGGAGGCCACTGCATTGGAGTTGATCCTTATTATCTGGCATACAAGTCAAATGAATTGGGCTACCAACCTCAGGTTATACTTTCTGGAAGGAAAGTAAATGAGCACATGGGAATTTTTATTGCTAACAAAGTTATAAAACTTATTATAGCTGCAGGAGGCAATATTCGTGGCGAAAAGGCGCTTATTCTCGGTTTTGCATTTAAGGAAAATTGTCCTGACATTAGAAATACGAGGGTTATTGACATCTATAAAGAACTAAGTCAGTTTGGGCTGGAATTGGATGTATATGATCCCTGGGCAGATGCCGAAGAAGTAGAACGGGAATACAGAATACCTTTGCAAACTGAACTGTCGTATAAAAAGTATGGCGCAATAATCATCGCAGTTGCGCATCGCGAATTTTTAGAGATCGATTACAGAAGATTTAAGAAACAGGGATCAATTATCTTTGATACAAAGTCCTTTATCGATCGTGACCTTGTTGACGCAAGATTATAGTATTTTTTTATGAATAAATGTTTATTCGTTTAGTTTCGATTAATGATGTGTTTAATATCATCTATTAATAATTGTGTCCTTAGCGTGACACCCTGCCTCGTTAAGTGGTAGGGTGTGTTAAAAAGTAGACTATCAGTAAACTTATATCTTTCCGGAGTACCTAGCAAAGAGAATCGATTATCTTTTAACTTTCTTTCAACCGCTTTAATCTTGATAATAGCCTCATTAAATGAAATATCCTGATAACAGGGATAAGTAATAAATAACTTAGCTTTTTTTAGTTCTATATTTTTTCTAAAATCCTTTAACTCTGCGAATATTTCGTTATTTAAGTCTCCAGAAACATGTAAAGTGCTTATATTAGTCTTTGGTAACTTCCAATGTCTATATGCGTCACCATAAACGTTAAATGATTTTCTATGATATATACCCACTACAGTATCTACTTCTTTGAAGTATCTAAGTGGATCAAGTTTTTTTAGAGAATATTCTGGTATATATTTTGTCGATTTGAAATATTGCGCTAAATCCACGAGCCTTTTTGTATCAGGTGAAACGTCAATTATCATTGATAAAAGTTCCATTTTACCATCAGCCTGATCCCCATAAAATTGTTGATATTCAGGAGCAATAATAATAATATCACCTTTTCGAACGTATCTTAGCGAATTTCTAAGCATATATTTTAATCCGATTGCTGCATGAATTGAGGTATTTATCGGATTAATCCTTAAAGAATTCTTGATCATTTGGCAGTCCAAACCAAAACTTAAATTTGAACCTCCTATAAAGATTATTCTTGGCCCGTTAGTCTTCATTAATAGTTGATTTTTTTCAATCTGGGAAAAGAGCAATCCATTTTGTGCTTGATTGCCTGCTGGAATAATGAATGAAATTAAAATAATTAAAAGAAATGGAGCAACTAGGAGTAAAAGTTTGAGCAAGAATTTCTTCATAAATTAAAATTGAAAATAAATAAACTGGTTATTATCAAAGACCCCGATGGTCAAGATTGTATAAATTAAAATGTAGTAGACGGTCCATCTAACATAAGGAGCTGACTCATTAAATAATTTAATTAAATTTATTTTTTTCTGGAAATAATGGACTAGTTCTAAAAAAGCTATTAGAGAAAATGACTTCAGTATGTCCATCTTATTATTTCCAATACTATCCAATAATAATTGTTTATGCAACAATTGGCTAACAATTTCAGGAATGCCAAGCCAGATTTTCTTAATGATATAAAAAGCATCGGTAATATTAGGAGCTCTAAAGAATATCCATGCAAATGACACAAGGGTAAATGTTGACATAACAGACAAAAAAGACAAGTTGCCCAAACCAATTGCTTTAAGCAATCTTAGTCTGAAATTCTTGGTAATAAGCCCAAACACCAAATAAAATCCATGTAAAGCTCCCCAAACAATAAATGTCCAGTTGGCACCATGCCATAATCCAGAAACTAGAAAAACTATAAATAAGTTAAAATACCAGCGTGGTATTTTAACTCGATTACCGCCTAATGGAATATATAAATAATCTTTGAACCATGTAGATAAAGAAATATGCCATTTTTTCCAGAATTCATCAATTGATTTTGATTGATAGGGCATGTCAAAATTTCTCATAAGTTTAAAACCCATAGTCCTGGCAGCTCCTATAGCCATATCGGAATAGCCAGAAAAATCACAATAAATTTGAAAGGTGAAAAAAATTGTTGCAATTATAAGGCTCAGGCTATTATAGTTGTCGGGTGAAGAAAAGACTTGATTCACAACCACAGCTAATCTATCAGCGATAACTACTTTCTTAAATAAGCCCCAAGCCATTAACTTCAATCCGCTTGTCATTGTTCCGTAATCAAATTGATGTTTTTTATGAAATTGATATAACAAATTTTGAGGTCTTTCTATAGGGCCTGCAACTAATTGAGGATAAAACATAACATACAAACTGTATATTCCAAAATGTCTTTCTGCTTTCTGATTGCCACGATACACTTCTATAGTGTAACTCATTGCTTGAAAAGTATGGAATGACAGTCCAATAGGAAGCAAAATCGTAAGATAGGGGATAGGATTTTTGTAATCAAAATTCGTAAACAATTCTGTGATGTTGAGATTTATGAAATTGAAATATTTAAAGAATACCAAAATTCCAATATTAGCAATAAGACTGATTATGAGGAGCATTTTTCTTTTTTTGCCAAAACTCTTCTCAATATAAACACCAGCAAAATAATCAATTACGATTGTAAAGCCCAAGATTAAAATATAAATTGGTACGAAAGCCATATAGAAATAACAGCTTGCCACTAATAGTAATAACCATTTAAACCTAAAAGGGAATAAAAAATATAAAATTGTGGTTATGATATAAAATATTGCAAATTCGAGGGAGTTAAAAAGCATTGAATCTAGTATTAAAATGAAGCTAATATAATTAATGGTTTTTTATTGCATTATGTATCACGATTTCCACGAAAGTAATAAGATAAATCAATAATATTATGTTTTTTATAAAAATTAGTGGCCAGGTTCCAATCCAAAAAAGGCATGTCTTAACTTTTGCTGTAAATTTAAACGCTTGTAGTTTAGATTTCGTTAACCGTAGGGAAGGATATTTCAACTACAGGTTTTACTAGCCATGACATTTTCTGGGAGAGGGGCGAAAGCATATACTGCTGCAATCAAAACCCTTATTTAAAAACATCTTTAAAATAAATTGGGTTTTTCTCTGCAGTTATAAAAATCACATTCTAATTATAATTTCTGATTTTTGGAAATATGAATTAATAGAGTTAGTTTCAAAGATCAAAGCCATTATAATGAAGCAAATCATCAAAAAGATTTTAGGATTGGGGTATAAGATCCCAGTATTTATTGAGTCTAAATTCGATAGGCATTTTTTAGCAGCAGATGTTCCAATGTCTAACATAGTAAGCCACCAGAATTGGAAAAAATATCTCTTAGAAATTGGAAACAAACCGGGAATGCGGGTACTGGAAGTTGGGAGCCGTGAGGTGACCGGCAAATCTTACGCAAGAAAGGAATTTTTCAATGCAGAATATGTCGGTTTTGATTTTTACTCTGGCGAAAATGTTGACGTGGTCGGAGACGCTCATAAACTTTCATCCTATTTCGAGGGTGAAAAATTTGATCTTATATATACAAGTGCTTGTTTTGAGCATTTTGCAATGCCTTGGCTCGTGGCTACTGAAATGTCGAAACTCCTGAAAGTTGGAGGATTTGTTTTTGTTGAAACTCATTTTTCTTTTGTAGCTCATGAAAGGCCTTGGAATTTCTTTCAATTTAGTGATATGGCCTTAAGGGCATTATTTTCGCCGGCATTGGGATTTGAGTGTATTGAAGCTGGCATGTCAAACCCAATTGTGGGGCGGTTTTCATCTTTAGCAGACGATTACTTAAAAAATAAGCCATTAGTTGGGCTGTATTGCCATAGTGAATATCTCGGGAAGAAAACCAGAAATGTTGACGATTTTGATTGGAGCAAAGTGGATTTGATTGATGTTGTCGGAGAAACTAAATACCCAGAACCGAAAGTGGAAATAACCGAACTTCGATTAAAGGATTTTTAATCAGTTCGCACATTTATAGGCATCTCTATCAGAATGCTTTTTTAATACATAGTGAAATAAATTATCTACCTTTATTTCAGAAAATATATGAAGACACTAGTACTTGGAGCATCCGGTCAGCTTGGACAATGCTTAAAAAAAGTTGCAACGCAAAAAAACATAAATAGGCTTTACTTCCCGGATGAAAACGCTGCTAATATACTCGATAAGGATTTGCTGAAGATGCTATTTGAAGAACAGAAACCTGAATTTGTGATTAATTGCGCGGCCTATACAGCCGTTGATAAGGCAGAGGATGATGTAGATCTCTGTCGTAAGATCAACAAAGACGGGGCCTTAAACATTGCCAAACTCTGTAAAGTTTACAACGCCACTCTGATCCATGTTTCTACAGATTTTGTATTTGAAGGAAACGGTCATGAGCTTTTAAGGGAAGAGGACGAAGCCAAACCTGTAAATGTCTATGGGCTAACTAAACTGGAAGGTGAACAGGATGTGATCAGAACCCTTTCCAAATATTTTATATTGCGCACCAGTTGGTTATACTCAGAATATGGTAATAACTTCGTAAAGGGTATGTTGATGCTTAGTGCTGAGCGGGACGAACTCAGTATCATTGCGGACCAGGTAGGTACACCAACCTATGCGATTGATCTGGCGGAGACTATTTTCCACATCATAGAGTCAGGCAAGACAGATTACGGCGTCTATCATTATAGCAATGAGGGCGTGAGTTCATGGTATGATTTTGCCGTGGGTGTCTTTGATATCAGCAAAACTCAAGTTAAGGTGAACCCGATCCCCACGTCACAGTACCGGACGAGGTCTGTAAGACCAAAATTTTCTGTAATGGATAAGACGAAGATTAAATCAACATTTGGAATTGAAATCCCCTACTGGAGGGACAGTTTGGTGAGATGTATAAATGCTTTGAAATGAGGCTTGACGCAAATTGTACTCAATTGCATACACATTTAAACCGCCTTTCCATCAATCCCTGTTATTTTAATTGGGCTCCACAATCTGCTTATTTGTAGTGCGTTATCTCTGTGTCTGTTTAAACACCCAATTTTTTCAAACCTCTTAGGTTTGGTTTTTGTGCCACTATGCCAAACAGCCGCTACCTGGCTGAGGGAAATTTATCACAAAAACTTAAACACCATGAAGAACAAATTTTTAACAAATCTGTCTGCGGCCGCCATTCTACTGGCAGTAGTGACAGCATTTTCATCATGCAAGAAAGACGATATCGATGAAAGTGGTTCGGCCAACGTGAAGGTCGTAAATGCATCAAGTACTTCTTCGGCTCAGGGATTTTACCTGGCCAGCAAAACGGTTGTGCAGGGAGGATTAACTTTTGGAAATGCATCAAGTAATTATATCGTTGTCAACTCAGGTAATAGCCTCCAGGTGCAATTGAAAAATGAGGGATCAGAATCTGCTTACGCTACGAGTGAGTATGATTTTGACAAAGGGGGTTATTATACCGTTTTCCTTGCCGGAGACGGACAGGCAGCGAGGGTTCAGGTGTATGCGGATGATATGAACCCACCTTCAAGCAGTAAAGCCAAAGTAAGGTTTATCCACCTTAGTGATGCGGCACCTGCGAATGTTGATATTAGAAGCAACTCCCAGACAAACCTGGCTGCTAACCTGGCACGAAACAGTACAAGCAGCTACATAGAAGTTGATCCCGGAGTATTGTCGCTACAGGTTTTTGCTGCGGGCCAGTCTACCAGTCTGGGGAATTTTGACCTGACCCGCATTTGCATCGGGTAAAATCTATACTGCTTATGTTACCGGATCTACGACAGGGACATTTCCGTACATCAGGTTATACACAATTAGACCGGACTTAGATTAACAATTAAGGAGTGTCTCAAAAGAGCTCCTTTTTTGCTGTCTTCAATGATAGGTTTTGAAAACTTCCCGCAATTTTTCAATGGTTAAAGGTTTGTCAATTGATCCGCGAACATTTTTATATAGCCGGGTTCTCAGCATGCTTTCAGGATCAGATAAGGAAGAAATCAGTACTACATCTATATTTAAAGCCTGTAATTCCAATTTCTGAAGCAGTTGGAAGCCGTCAGTATTTAACAGCTCTGAATCAAGGAATATCAGGTCAGGCCTGATATCAACTATATAATTAAAAGCTTCATCAGGATTTTCAAAAGAGGTTATTATTTTAGGGTCGAAAAACTTCTTTAGGATTTTATGATCTGTATTTCCGGATGCTTCATTATTTAAAATTACGATATTCCGGATCTTTTCCATTAGATCCGGAGCAGGCAGAGGAAAATCATAAACCTCGTCTTTTTTTACCAGAAATCGCAGCGATTTTATGAGGTCGTCTAATTTGTGGGTTTGCAGGTTGACGTCACTAAGGAGCCGGCTAATCTTTTCCAATTCCAAAGATCCTAACTGCTTTATATCCATTAGATTAATCAGGCTAAGCATTTGCGTAGCAGATGTTCTTAACTGAGTCGATGTGAAATCGGAATAATCATCGAATATGTTCAGATGATTAAGCTTATAACAATAATCAATTACAGTACATAAAGCGTAAGTATTTTTTCCGTTGTAAATAGGGGTGAAGATAATTTGGAAAAAAAGATTCCGTTCTTTTTCAAGTCGGACCCTAACTTCAAAACTTAAGGAACAGCCAGTGAGACAAGTGTTTAAGAATATTAAAAATTTGGCCTTGTATTTTCGGTTAATTATTTCCTCAACTTTACAATGAAGAGTGGGGGCTTGCTTTAAAAAATCACTCAGTTCGCTGCCAGGATCAATTTGAAATTGTTTTAATTTGTAATTTTTATCAATGTAAAATGAGGAACAAGGAATCTTGTTTCGAATGCCAATATTGTTGATAATTGCTCTCAAAGTTTTTTATTTTAAAATAAAATTTACTCATCATTAGAATTCTAATGATCTTGTTAAAGAATTATGAATAGGGATTGGATTCTGTACTGTTTTTTTAAAAAAATATTGTCAGTAAGGTGATACAAATCAACATAATTAAAATCAATTTTGCAAGAAATTCTTTCAAAGAAAGAAATTGGTAATAGACGAGGCTTTGCAATGGTTGGCGCTGATTTTACTATCTTTACTAAGAGCCAAAGGTTGTAAGTAAACCCATAGTTTCGTTCCTTCTTTGGATTTCACATTTGAATAACCAGACTTATGAAATTAGAAAAGATCTTTGTACCAGTTATCCACCTGTGGTTTAATTATAAAGCTTTTGTGAGGGATGCGACTATCGGCAATTCAGGCATCAAAACGGAAAGCATCAATTTTTGGAGAGAAAAGCTTTTCACCAACTTTATCACCTATCTGCTCCCGTTTTGTTTGTTCGCCATTATCCCCGGGGTATGGATTTCCATTACTGAAAACTACTACCTGCTTGCAGGATTTTATATTCTTGCAACAGCATTTACCACATTTGTTGCCCTGAACAGGCGCTGGAATTTGCCGCTGAGGAAGGCATTTGTTTTTTTGATGATCTATGCGCTTTCTATTATGCTAATGCTCTATTTGGGCATGTTCGGCCTGGGCATGATCTATCTGCTGGCGCTGAGTGTGCTGGTCACCCTCTTATTGCCTAAAAAACTTGCTTACTGGTCGATTGCCTTGAACCTGCTGGTCTGCATTTGCTGCGTGATATTATACAGGATGGGTCTGCTACAGGCAAGAATTGCCCGGCCTTATCATCTAGGAGTATGGATAGCGATCGTTTCCAACCTTATTTTCCTATGCCTGGTCGTTACCGCACTGATCAATAAAACAATAGCTCACCTTGAGTCAGCAATTGCTAAAAAGTTCCAGCTTAAGTACCGTCTGCAACAAGAGGCCGCAAAAGGAATACGCCGTGATGTGCAGATCAAGGAATCAGAGGAACATTATAAAAGCCTTTTTTTCTTTAGTCCTTTACCCATGTGGGTACTTGATCCCAAGACATTAATGTTCTTGCAGGTAAACGAATCTGCATGCCGGGAATATGGTTACAGCCCTGAAGAATTCCTGAATATGAATATCTCTGAAATCAAATTTGAAGAGGATATGAGTACCCTGGAAAAAGATATTCAAAAGAGTCTCCGGGCCGGCACCCCCCTAAAGCTCATTACTAGGCATCGGCGAAAAAACCACGAGGTATTTCATGTGGAAGTATGCTTTAACATCATTATGTTTCAAGGAAAACAGGCTTCACTGGTTATCCTGCGGGACATCACCCAAGAGGTCAATTATCTTCATGCTATTGAATGCCAGAACAAGCAGCTTCGGGACATCGCCTGGACACAATCACATTCGGTAAGAAAGCCACTTGCAAGTATTATATCTCTGACCACACTGATCAGAGAAAATCCCGGGCAGTTGCCAGACATCAAGCTGCTGGATTATCTGACTACCTCAGCATATGAACTGGACCAATGTATCCGCAACATTAGCCAAAATGCAAAGGGATTATAATGGCATCCGAGCGCTTGCTTCCACACTTCTTAGTCTCTATGTTGTCCCTAAAGTCAAAACTAACTTAATTTTGTTTTTTAAACGTTTCTCATTAAAGAGTTACTTTTTCAGTGGCCTTCACAAAAGAGCACTCCTTTTTTGTTGCCTTCAATTTTCCCCATTTTTACCAGATAAGTGCGCATATCTTCTCACATGTGCACAATATGCGTACAACCCGCAAAATCAGTTGGTTTGAGCTGCCCACCACCGTAATTTTATGCCAAAGCAAAAGGGATGATATGGTGCTTCGATAGCCTGGCACAGAATCATTAAAAAAATACCAAAAGCTTATTAAAAAAATGAACCATGTAACTGGAATGGCGGAGCTATGCCTACCGCAACCGATTTAATTTTAACCTCATTCATTATGAAACAATTACAAATTTGTCTTACCCTGGTTATCTTAACTGCACTGGCCTCTTGCAGTTCATATAAAAAGATTCCCTATTTCCAGGATTTACAGCAATCTGCTACGGTGGAGCAAAATGACAGCATCAAACCGCTGACCATTCAGTCTGCAGATATTCTCGCCATCCATGTAAGCAGCAAGAACCCAGAAGCTGCGCTGATGTTTAACTACAACCTGAGCCACGTGAGCGGAACAAGCCTCATCGCTCCTGACAATCCGGTGATTGGTTATCTGGTAAACGAGAAAGGGGACATCCACCTCCCACTGATTGGTTCATTGCGTGTACAGGGAATGACGACTACTGATATCAGGGAAAAAATCAACAAATTGCTACTGACCTATTATCTTGATCCAGTAGTTAATATCCGCCTGATCAACTTCAAAGTGTCCATTTACGGGGATGTGCTGAGACCGGATGTATATACCTTGAAAAATGAGCACACCACACTTACACAAGCCTTGACTATGGCAGGTGATTTAAACATCACAGCCAGAAGGGACAATGTATTGCTGATTCGGTATGAGGATGGTAAACGAAAAATGATTCACCTTGACCTGACTTCCAAGAAGGTATTCGATTCTCCTTATTTCAACCTGAAAAATAACGATGAGATCTACATCCAGCCAGACCGTTCAAAGTTTGCGACTATAGACCGTGGAAACCGGTCTCTGACGCTTTTACTTTCTGGTCTTTCTGTTGCAGCTATTGTATTCTCGGCCATTTACAGGTAATCAAATTAAAACACCACACTCATGGCCAATATATTGATCACTGCTCCTTCACTGGATGAGAATATCAACATCAGCGGGATTGCGAGTCTGACGAAGACCATTATCAGCAATTCTGTCGGTCAGACTTATTTCCATTTTAAGACCGGTAAGAAGGATGCAGAAGGTAAGGGACTGAAATGGGTCATGAACCAGTTGTTACTTATTCCGCGGTTTATTGGCTTTGTCAGGAATAATAAGATCGACCTTATACACCTCAATACAGATTTTACCCCTGCTTCAATAGTCAGGGATTATTTCATCTTAATGGTGGCCAGGCGAATCCTGAGAAGAAAGATATTGATGCATATACATGGCGGATATCTGCTGATGAACCCTCCGAAAAAAAGTACATTATTGTATTTCCTGATCAATGGAATGCTTAAAAATGCAGCAATCAGGGTAGTGCTTAGTGGTATAGAGCAACGGGAAATTTTTAATGCCTATGGCGCTGCATGTACGGTAATGCCCAATGCAGTTGAAATCCTGGAGGAAACGGTTACCAAGGACTTTTCCGGAAAACTGTCCATGTTGTTTATGGGCAGGATCATCAAATCAAAGGGCATCTTTTTACTGGCGGAATGTCTTGGCCAGCTCAGTAAATACTTCACGGAAATTAACCTGAAGATCTACGGAATAGGTCCTGACCTCCAAAAGTTTCAGCAGCAGCTCTCGGGCATACCAGGATTGAATTATGAATATTGCGGAGTAGCCAGAGGAACAGAAAAGGCCCGTGCTTTCAGAGCTGCACATATATTTCTGCTACCCTCTCTTTATGGTGAAGGCTTGCCGATTGCGATGCTGGAAAGCATGAATTATGGCTGTGTCCCGGTAGTATCAGACGATGCTTCTATCGGTACTGTGGTCAAGGACGGCAGCAACGGCTACCTTGTGAGCAAGGGAAATATCCGACAATTGAAAGACAAGCTGATCCGTGTATTTGACAATCGCGAAAAACTAAAGGAACTGAGCACCAACGCCAAACTGACCATAGATACTTCTTATAATTTAAACAACTACATCACTGCCTTGAACCAGTTGTATACTATTCACTAACAACCAAACCAAAATTAATCATGTTAAATCAAGTAAACTTCCTGGGGATAGGATTGAATCCCGTTACGTACGAGGCATTATTTACTAAAATTGATCAATGGATCTCGGATAAGAATGGTAGGTCTTATCACATCGCATGTGTCAATGCCTTCAACATTGCATTGTCACTCAGAAATGAGAAATTAAAGACGATCTACAATTCGGCAGATGTTGTCGGTGCAGACGGGATGCCTTTTGTGAGGTGGATTCGCAGGATCAATAAACAGGAATGTGATCGTATTGCTGCCCCTGATACGATTCTGGCATTGGCCGAACATGCCAAAACTACCAATTATACTTTTTACCTATATGGTGGTGCGCCTGATGTATGTATCAAGATGAAAGCATTTTTGGAAGAGCGGTTTCCTCATATCAATATAGTGGGCCATTACTCGCCGCCGTTCAGGGATTTAACCCCGGAAGAAGACCAGGCTTGTGTGGACGAGATCAATCGTCTGGCTCCTGACATCGTTTGTGTAGGGCTTGGCACACCAAAACAGGATTATTGGATTGCTGATCATTTGTATAAGATCAAAGGGGCGGTGCTGATTGCTTCAGGTGCTACTTTCGATTTCTTCGGGGGCCGGGTAAAAATGGCGCCTAAATTCATTCGGTTGTCCGGTTTTGAATGGATGTACCGCCTGTTTGGCAAGGACTTTAAAAGGTTGTGGAAACGCTATACAGTAATGTACGCCATTTTCATTGTCAATTTTTCTCTTCAAAAATTTGGTCTTGTCAAATATCCACTGGTTACTACTAAACATGATTAACGGGCATAGTTATTCAATAAATACATTAAATCTTTAAACTTAAAAACAAATGGAATTAAAAACAGCAATTGTATGTGGAGCAGGGGGTTTTATCGGAGGGCATCTGGTAAGCAGGCTCAAAAAAGAAGGCTACTGGGTTAGAGGAGTAGACATCAAAGAAAACGAATATGGAACAGAGGCAGATGATTTTGTAGTGGGTGACCTTAGAAACAATGACCTTTGTTTGTCTCTGTTTGACCGGCCTGTCGACGAGGTTTATCAGCTTGCTGCAGACATGGGCGGAGCAGGTTACCTGTTTACGGGTGATAATGATGCGGCTGTAATGCACAATTCTGCGCTGATCAACCTGAATGTGGCCGAGGCCAGCAGGTTGAACCACGTAAAGAAGATTTTTTATTCATCATCTGCCTGCGTTTACCCCGAATACAATCAAATGGATCCCGATAATCCAAAATGTTCGGAAAACACCGTATATCCTGCTGCGCCGGATAGCGAATATGGCTGGGAAAAATTATTTAGTGAAAGATTGTTCCTGACGTATTTGAAGAACTATAAAATGGAGGTTCGCATCGCACGTTTCCACAATATTTTTGGTACGCTGGGTACCTGGACCGGTGGTAAGGAAAAAGCTCCTGCTGCTGTAAGCCGCAAGGTAGCCGAAGCCAAAGATGGCGGCGAAATTGAGATTTGGGGCGACGGGCTGCAGACACGTTCATTTCTGTATATAGATGAGTGCATTGAAGCGGTAAGAAGACTTATGGAAAGCGATTTCATAGGGCCGGTAAATATTGGTTCTGAAGAAATGCTGAGCATCAATGACCTGGCACATCTGGTAGCTAAAATAGCAGACAAAACCATAACCATTAAAAATATACCTGGACCAATGGGTGTTCGCGGAAGAACTTCTGATAATCACCTGATCAGCGAAAAACTAGGATGGGCACCATCACGTCCGCTGGTAGAAGGACTTACAAAAACATACAACTGGATTGAAGGAAATGTGAAGCAGTCAGTATCTGTAGAGGATATGGTGCTTGAAAGTGCTTTTGTATCCTAATTCTTAATACAGGGCCAGTGTTCTTTTTTTGAACGCTGGCCCTGAATAACACAACCCTTATGAATATAGAAAAAATACCTTACGCCCGATATGAAGAATATGTAGAAGTGAGCGGTCCGCAAAAAGCAAGCAGTGTGATCAGAAAATACTTATACCACTGGCCATTGTTTTTGCTGGTTCTGACATTGAGCTTTTCACTTGCCTTCTTCTATTTAAAGTATGCTACACCGGGCTATACGGTTAGGGCAAGGCTTTTGATCAAAGATGACATTAAGGGAAACGGGGCTGAGCCCGCTTTGCAGGAACTGAACCTGTTTAAAACACGCACCTTAGTGGAAAATGAGCTGGAAGTACTGAAATCCGGAACACTGATGAGGGAAGTGGTTAACGACCTTCAGCTAAATGTAGGTTACCTGGAAATCGGGAGTTATAAGAATACGGATCTTTATGATCAAAGTCCTGTGCGTTTTGTCCAGCTGAGACCGCCGCTCCGTAAATTTATAAAACCGCAATTTATCGAGATCGAGATTAGAGACGAACGACATTTTGCGCTAAAGCAAAATGAGTTGGTTTCCGTTTTTCCCTTCGGTATAGCTTTAAACAACAGGCTAGGCAAATGGAAGCTGGACCTTTCTGCTGATTTCAGACCATACATAGGCAAAACCATAAGAGTAATGGTAGGCGATCCCGAGCAAGTCACAGATGGATATCTGGCTGCCCTCGGTGCTGAGCTGGCCAATAAGAAATCAACCGTAGTGGAACTGAGCATCAAGGAGGAGGTTCCGCAGCGGGGAAAGGATATCCTGAACCGGCTGATCAAGCGATATAATCATGCGGCTACAGAGGACAAGAACAACGTCAGGAAAAGCACCCTCAATTTTATTGATGAGCGCTTATCTTCTCTAACAGGTGAACTTACCACAGCTGAAAGAAGCGTGGAGAGTTTTAAAAGCAGCAACGGTCTGATGGATATCTCTTCAGAATCTAAATTCTTTTTAGACCGTGTAAAGGATAATGATTCTAAACTGAATGAAGTAAACGTACAGCTGGAGGTGGTGACGGGAATTGAGAACTATGTAAATTCTAATGTAAATTCGGGTAATGCTCCTGCTACAGCCGGTATTACTGATGCGGGCCTTGTGGCATTGATTAACCAGCTGATATCACTGGAACTGCAAAAGGACCAGCTTCTAGGCACCACACCACTGAAAAGCCCGGTATTTGAAACCATAGACAGACAGATCGGTTCCACAAAGCATTCCATCCGTGAAAATATTAAAGGGTTGAAAGCTTCGCTGGTCACTTCACTGGCGCAGTTGAGCACCTTCAATTCTGGTTTTGAAACTTCTATCAGGAAGCTCCCCGGTCAGGAGCGTGAACTGATCAACAAGAAAAGACAGCAGAGCATCAAAGAGGAACTGTATGTATATCTTCTGCAGAAGCGCGAGGAAGCAGATGTAAGTTATGCGGCAACTATTACAGAAAACAGAATGCTGGACCAGGCTTTTGTCGGCCGGCCAGACAGTCCTAAGGGGATTATCGCTTATGGAATGGCTATGGCTATGTCTCTGATCATCCCTTTCGGAATGATCTTTGGCCGCGACCTTTTGAACAACAAAATACAGAACGCAAAAGAGGTGCAGGATTCTACTGCAGTTCCGATCCTGGGCGAACTGGTATACCAGAAATCGAATTCAGCCATCGTTATGCAGAACAAAAGCAGACAGATGATAGCAGAGCAATTCAGGGCGCTGAATACCAATTTGCGACATGTATTCAGGGAGAATAAAGAAGGCCGGGTGACATTGCTGACTTCGGGTATGTCAGGCGAAGGCAAAAGTTTTGTCACCTCTAATCTGGCGGCCTCACTGGCGGCCTCGGGCAGAAAAACAATCATTTTGGAATTCGATTTGAGAAATCCGATGATAGCTAAAAACCTGAATATCAAACCTGGAAAAGGACTTAGTGATTTTCTGACGAGGGAGGTGTTCATAGAAGACATCATTAGTCCTACTCCAATACATGCAAATCTCTTTGTCGCCGTTGCCGGAAGCTTACCGGAATATCCAACAGAGCTGCTGCAGCAACCATCCATGACCGAACTGATGGACTGGCTTACTATCAACTTTGATGAGATTCTCATCGATACGCCGCCGATACAACTGGTGGCTGATGCGATGATCCTTTCAGAATATAGTGACATCAACCTGTATGTCGTCAGACAAGGGTTTACCAATCGGTCACAGTTGGATTATGTGAAACAGATTCATTCAGAAAAAAGACTGAAGAACCTGAACATCGTATTTAACGGTGTAGACGGTTCCAAATTGGGCAGCACTTACGCCTACGGATACTACGGCAGCAGGTTTGCCAACAAGAGAGAAGCCGTGGAAACAGGAGTGAAGGATTTTTTCAAAAGATTTTAACCATACCAGATGTATCTGACTATCAAGAACTTTCTGGTTACTGGTCATGCGCGCAGCATCAATGCCAAGAAAAATATTCTGGCGTCGTTGTTAATAAAAGGCGGAAGCATTGCTGTGAGTCTTGCACTGGTGCCGCTTACCATTGATTATGTAAATCCAAGCAGGTATGGGATCTGGCTTACACTGAGTTCTATTGTAGCATGGTTTAGCTTTTTTGACGTGGGACTTACCAATGGCTTGAAAAACAAATTCGCAGAAGCTAAGGCAAAAGGAGAAGATGATACCGCACAGGTTTACGTGAGTACCACGTATGCCATATTGGGTATCGTATTTTCAGGTGTGTGGCTGGTGTTTATGGTGACCAATCAATATCTGGATTGGTCTGCGATGCTAAACCTTCCCAAAGAAATGAGTGCGGAAGTTTCTATACTCGCTATAATCGTATTTACTTATTTTTGCCTGCAGTTCATTCTCAGGATTCTGTCCTCAGTATTAGTCGCAGATCAGCAGTCGGCCAGATCCGCACTGATTGACGCATTGGGACAATTGATGTGCCTTGTCCTTATCTTCATCCTGATGCGGGTTACCAGGGGCTCCCTGATTAACCTGGGGCTGGCCTTATGCGCGTCGCCGATCCTGGTGCTCATTGTTGCCAACTTCGTGTTGTTTAACGGAAAATATAAAAGGTTTAAGCCTAGTTTTTCAAAGATAAATTTCCGTTTTGCTAAAGGGCTGTTCAATTTGGGCCTGATATTTTTTGTGATCCAGGTAGCGGGTATTATCCAATATGAGTCGGCAAATGTGATCATTGCCAGAAACTTTAAACTGGCCGATGTGACCTCCTACAACATTGTCTATAAATATTTTGGCATGCTGAATATGGTTGTTACCATATTCCTGGTTCCTTTCTGGTCAGGTTCAACGGAAGCTTATCTCAAGAAAGATATCCAATGGATCAAAAACGGAATGAAACGATACAATCAATTGAATTTATTGCTGATCGGTGTAGGGGTACTCATGCTGATATTTTCTAGTCCTGTTTATGAACTATGGTTGGGCAAGGGCAAGGTGAATATAGAATTCATGCTTTCGTTGTGGGGATTTCTGTTTTTCAACCTTTCTATTTTCTGCGGAAAATATGTGACTTTTCTCAATGGCATCAGTGCATTGAGGATACAGTTTTGGGCTTGCATCGTAAGTCCTTTTATCTATGTCGCAGTGGCTATGGTCCTGATCAATATGTATCATATGGGGGTATATGCCTTATTTATCGCCGCGGTAGTCGCAAGTTTTAACGGCTACATTTTGGCACCCCTGCAATATTATATGATCATCAGCAAGAACAAAAAAGGGATCTGGTTAAAGTGATCAGCAAGTAGAAATTAAAATCAATAGATCTGTGAAAATAGTCCAGTTACAATATGAATCGAGTTCGGCAGGCAAACAGGCCTTAAGACTTCATGATGCATTTTTGAAAAATGGCATAGACGCCAGGCTGCTTTCCCTTAAATGTGAGGTGACGGGCGACGAAAGGGTAGAACATTTAGGCCGAAACCAGAAGCTGGTAGCTAGGCTTGACGAGAAACTACAGGGCTTTGTAAAAAGAAAGTCTGACAAATCACTGGGTTTATTCTCGTATCCCATTTTAGGTACCGATGTATCCAAATATAAGGCGGTACAGGAAGCAGATGTGATCTACCTGCACTGGGTCCTGCATGGGTTTTTAAACCTTAAAGGAATAGAAGATCTGGCAAAACTGAATAAACCTGTTGTGGTATTTATGCATGATATGTGGACGATAACCGGGGGATGTCACTACAGTTTTGACTGCAAAAAATATAGGAGTGGATGCGGGGCTTGTCCAATTTTCGGGGGTAATGATGAAAATGACCTGTCGGCTGTTGAGTTCAGAAAGAAAATGAAACTGTTCTCAAAATATGATAATTTTTTCTTTGTCTCTCCCAGCGAATGGCTTTCCGACTGTGCGAGGGATTCTTTACTCACCAGGAATAAACCTGTTTTTCATATTCCCAATATTGTGGATACAACCATATACAAGCCATTTGAAAAGAACATAGCTAAGAGGATCTTAAATATTGATGAAGACCAAACCGTGATCTCCTTCGGGGCAGTAATTCTGAACAGTCCCTATAAAGGATCTGAATACCTTGTTCAGGCCCTTAATAACCTGGCTGGAGACAAGGGGCTTGATATAGATAAAGTAACAGTTGTAGTATTTGGTACGGGCTATAATAAAGAAATGGACGACATGATTCCTTTTAAAACCAGGTTTATGGGATACATGAAGGATGAATATTCTATGAATGTGATCTATAATGCGACTGATGTCTTTGTTGCCCCTTCATTGGCCGAGACTTTTGGATTGGTGATACTGGAAGCACTTTGCTGCGGAACACCAGTGGTCGGATTTAACGTAGGCGGGATACCTGATCTGATAGATCATAAAATAAATGGTTATCTGGCCAATTACAAGGATGCGGATGACCTGGCAGAGGGCATAAGATTTTGTATTACCCAGAAAACCAAGGGCAGGATGCTGCCACAATTTGCGACTGATTTGTCTGTTAACAAGCACCTGGAATTATTCAGCTATATGAAATCGCTTGAAAATCTAAACTATGAATATGCCGGTGCAATATAGGATTAATCTGTTTTTTGCCGGCTTTATTTCCTATACACTGGGTTACACAGCGACCGTGGTACCCGGGGTAAATTTTATCATCGTCCAGGCGTTTCAGCTCATGGGTTTAGGAGTGCTTATCCCCGCTGCTGTTATGCTCTTCGAATTTCGACTGGAGAGCAATTACCTGAAGATTACGCTTTTACTTTACATGATCTGGATGGTTGCTATAATATGCAGGGGCTTCGGAATGCAATATGACTTTTTAAAGCTGATGCTGTTTGATCCGAGCGTGGGAATATTTCTCTATCTGACACCATTGATAGTGCTTTTCCCTGATAAGCTGATTTTTTACAGAAAGGCATTTGATGCCATTTTGATCATGGCAGTCACATTTGTCATCTTTGATGCTGCCTTGCTGAAATATTTGATGGACGGCGATGTGGAAAGTGTGGAAAGCAGGGAGATCCTGGAAGCGATATGTAAAAACCTCGCGATCCCCTGTGGTTTTCTGCTGCTGAGCTATACCTACCATACCAATACGAAGAAACTATTTGCTCTTGGTGTGATTGCAGTAACCTTCGTACTGGCCATACTAAGGGCAAGGCGGGGACTGATGTTCATGTCGGGTAGCCTGCTCATGGCCTTCTACCTGATGTCAATGTATGTGAACAGGACCCGGCCCGCCTATATTCTTTATTCACTGCTTGCTATTTTCATATTGACTGTGACCGGTTTTGTCCTGTTCTTCGCAAATACCGGGGGCATCTTTGATTCACTGATGGGGCGTATAGATGAAGATACAAGGAGTACGGTAGAAATCTGTTTTGACCAGGATATGACCCAAACAGACTGGTGGATAGGAAAAGGCATTAACGGAGAATACTTTTGTCCGGGCATAGATGCTCCGGATGCTGATTACCGGACAGTAGTAGAGACCGGATACCTGAATATCATATTAAAAGGGGGGTTTATCAGTTTAGGCCTCTTACTGCTGACGTTATTGCCGGCTGTTTACAAAGGATTTTTCAAATCCAAAAACCTGTTATCAAAAGCTGCGGCTACCTGGATCTTATTGTGGATGTGTTATGCTCATCCTTCCACGATTACTTCATTCAGTATGAATTACATATTGGTATGGGTTTCCGTGAGCATCTGCTATTCTTACAAAATCCGCAATATGAAAGATGTCCAGATCAAAAAATATTTTACGAGTTACAAATCAACACGAATCTTATGAAGCATATCGCTATAGTAATCCCAATTTATAACCGGCTTGAAGTTACCAAAATCGGCCTGAAGCACATCAGTAAGTCTGTTGATTTTTATCATGCTGCGGCCGGGGAGAGGAAGTATGAAGTAAGTATCGTGATTGTGGACGATGGCTCTACAGATGGCAGTCCGGATTGGATAGAAGCCAGCTATCCAAAGGTAACCGTGCTAAGAAGCGGGGGTGACCTGTGGTGGACCGGAGCGGTGAACTTTGGTATTGATCATTGTATTAAACAGGTAACCGGACTCGAGGCTATCATACTGCAAAATGACGACGTCATTGTGGATGAGGACTGGTTGCTGAATCTGATAGATGCAGCAAACGCAAACCCAAATAGCCTTATTGGCTGCGCCACATCAACCATGGACAATAAGGACAAGATTACCTATGGCGGGAGAAAATTGCATTCCTGGTTTGCAAGGGAGGAGATGTTGAACCTCGGTCTGAGTAAATACAGGTTCCCTAAAGGATATGTAACACCTTCCTTTGACCTTTATGGCAGGGGCATCTATATTCCTGTCGGGGTATTTCAAAAGATTGGTCTTTTTAACCAGGACCAGTTTAAACACAGAGGTGATATGGATATTCCACTGAGGGCAAAAAAAGCAGGATTTAAACTGCTGGTTTCTTACGATGCAATGGTGTATGAGTTTCCCGAACATGCCTTCGGACTGGATTCTAAAAAGAAGATATCTCTCAAGGAAGCCTTTAAAGCGCTGACTGATTTCAGGTCATCCAATAACCTGAAGTTCGTGTATTACTATTCCTTACAGGCCACAAGGAATCCACTTCAGTTTACGGTATTCTTTTGCAGCAACCTGTTCTACAACATGCGGCGGATATGCTGGAGGGTAGTTAACCAATATGTCTGATGTCTAAAATTTATTTAACACTATAGCAATGTCTGATCAAATAATAGTAGTAACCGGCGGCTCTGGTTTTGTAGGTGCAAACCTGGTGAAACAGCTGAACCGGCAGGGGGTAAACAAGATCATTATTATTGATAATTATGATGAGAAGAAATTCTCTAATATTAAAGGCTGCGCCTTTATAGATTTTATATCTTACAATAAAGGCCTCGCTTACATAGAACAGGAGCTGAACAAGTATGAGGTTTCTGCCATACTGCATATGGGTGCCAATGCAGATGTAATGATCAGGGATGCAGAAATAATGCTGCATTCCAATTACGACCATTCCAGGTTTTACCTTTCCTACTGTAATGAACATAACATCCCGTTGGTTTATGCTTCCAGTTCCGCAGTATATGGCAATTCCAACAACTGCATTATAAACACTGATTTTGAAGAACCGCATAACGTTTATTCGTGGTCCAAATGGATGTTTGACAATTTTGTATTAAACAATATAGACGCCCTTAAAAATAGGGTGATCGGGCTTAGGTTCTTCAATATTTTTGGAATGGGGGAATTCCATAAAGGCAAGAACGCAAGTTTGCCTCACCGGTTTTACCAGTTCATCAGGGAAAAGGGGTTTATTGATGTCTTTGATAGGGACATACAGCGCGACTATGTATGGGTAGATGATGTAACCAGAGTAATCCTTGATGTGCTGAACGATACAAGTATTGTAAACGGCATTTATAATCTGGGTTCAGGTAATGCCATCTCTCATCAGTCCCTGGCCGGTATGGTGGCAAATGTCTGCGTGGAAAGAGGCATCAAACAGGAAACCGGGGAGTCGGTTAAGCTCGTCCCGATGCCGGCGGATCTGATAGATAATTTCCAATTCTTTACCCGGGCCGAAGACCTGCCGGACTTTGTAAGCAGGCATACTTTAGAGAATGATGAGAAAATCAGGACTTACATCAACCAGCTGATAGATTTTGACCATAAACATCAGGAAGCATGAAGGTATTCTATTTATCGTCCTCTGCATATGCAGATAACCAGATCAGTTTGCTGCACCATTTTTCCAAAGAATATGAACTTACCTACAGTGTGATATTTCCGAATAAGAATTCCAATTATACCAACGAAGAAATCTCTGCCTACTGTGAAAGCCATAATATAGACTACCGCCCATTCCAGTTGAAGTACCGGTTCAGGGACCCGAGGAATTTCTATGACTTCTATAAGATTGTATCTATGATCAGATCAAGCGAGGCTGACGTGGTGTTTGTGGCCAATTTTGACCAGTTGTACCTGAACATTCTGCTTTTGATGCTAGACAAAAAGAAGATAATCATTGCGATGCATGATGTAGAAAACCATAGCAATACTGCATTCAGTAAACTGGCTACATTGGCAAAGGTCATTTTATTGAAAAAGTTTACCAATTTTTTAACCTATTCCAGCCACCAGGCCGATGTACTGAATGGGAATTATAGCGGCAAAAATGTTTTCATGATCTCACTACCCCTGATTGGCTTCGGTCCGTTAAAGGCAGGGCAAAAGGAGGAGGGTTTTACCAATTTTCTGTTCTTCGGAAACATACTCTATTACAAAGGCCTGGATATTTTGCTAAAATCCGTAACCCGGCTAAGTACAAAATACAACAATTTTAAGCTGACGATAGCTGGCAGGAGCAATGACTGGGCAGAAGTATATGAACCGCTGATCGCAGACCGGGAAAAGATAGATGCCCACATCGGCTTTATTGAAAATAATGACATTCCCGGCTATTTTGCTAATGCAGATTATCTGGTGCTGCCTTACCGGGACACCACACAAAGCGGTCCCCTGATGATTGCCTATAACTATAACGTACCGGTAATAGCAAGTAATGCAGATGGCTTTAAAGAGTTTTTTGCGGAAGGTGAAACAGGGTACAGGTTCGATCTGGAAAATCCGGAACATATTGACCAGGTACTATCTGAAGCGATAACACGCAAAAATGACAATTATCTCGAATTGAAACAGTGCATGGCAGCACATACTGAAAGAAATTTTTCCGTGCAAAAGCTTAGCAAGGCCTACGGGTATATGTTTGATGAGGTTGCCTCAGGAATATTCAAAACAACAAGACGATGAAAATAGCTGAAAGATTGATCAACCTCAATATAAATAACATTGACGCGATCGGAACATCACATTCCTCAGGTTTGAAAAAAGTGATCAGTGCTGGCTTTAAGGAAGCGATGACCGTAAAGCAAATTGCAGAAGGTATGCTGATGCCCGGAGATGTGATCCCTGTTCATAACCACTTTGATATGGACGAATGTTACTTTTTTTTGGAGGGTCACGGATACATGTACATTGACGACGATGCCATCGCCCTAAGAGCCGGGCAGGTAATAAATGTTCCTGCCGGAGCAGAACACCGCCTCGTATGTACGAGCGGGCCGCTGCGCTTTTTCTATCTGTGCCTGGAATTGACCAATAATAACTAATAATTCGCCACTTAATCAAATAAACTATGATTATACGTTCCCGTGCCCCGCTAAGACTAGGTCTGGCAGGAGGATGCACCGATGTAAGCCCCTATTGTGATCAATTTGGCGGAGCGGTCCTCAATGCGACCATCAACAAGTTTGCATACGCTACGCTGGCACCCTTATCCATCCCCCAGATCGTGATCAAATGTCATGATATTGATGAGCACCATGTGTTCAATAATGTAGAGGAATTTGATCTGAACGATAAAACACTCATGCTGATCAAGGCGATCCACAATCGCATAAGAAGGGAATTTGAAATCAAAACGCCTTTGTTCTACCAGCTTGAAACTTATGTGGATGCGCCGGTAGGATCGGGGCTGGGCTCTTCTTCGACGCTGGTAGTAACAATTGTGGCGGCCTTTGCCGAATGGCTCGGGCTGGCACTTGGCGATTATGACCTCGCAAACCTGGCTTATTCCATAGAACGTGAGGATCTTGGTTTTTCGGGAGGCAAACAGGACCAGTATGCCGCAACCTTCGGAGGCTTTAATTTCATGGAATTTTATGCGGACCGTGTGCTGGTTAACCCTTTACGGATTAAGCAGAGTTACATTTATGAACTGGAATATTCCCTGGTGCAGTATTATACAGGCACCTCAAGGTTGTCTTCAAAAATCATTGATGCCCAGGTCAGTAATGTCAATGATAAAGCTTCCAAATCCATTGATGCCATGCATTCACTGAAAAGCCTGGCCTTTGACATGAAGGAATGCCTGCTTAGAGGTAAATTAAGTGAGATCGGGCACCTGCTGAATGAAAGCTGGATAGCAAAAAAGGAAACTGCTGAAGAGATCAGCAATCCGGTAGTGGATGAGATCTATGAAGCAGCAATGAATAACGGTGCCATAGGCGGGAAGATCTCCGGCGCAGGTGGTGGAGGGTATATGATGTTTTATGTAAAAACGAATTTTTTATACCACTTGCAGCACACACTCAACAAATTTGGAGGACAAGTAGAACGAATTAATTTTTATGATAAAGGAGTACAAGCATGGAAAGCGTAGCATTAACACAAGAAAAAGAAATCTTAGGGGACTTCATTGTTTCCAGGATACAGGAAAGCATCTCTGTTAAAAATGACCTGATGCAACGGGGTGACCTGATCAGTATGATTGAAATGATTTCTAACAAAATCATTGAAACTTTTAAAGCCGACGGCAAGGTGCTGTTTTGCGGAAATGGCGGCAGCGCTGCAGATGCGCAGCATCTCGCGGCAGAGTTTTCCGGCAGGTTTTATTTCGACCGGCCGCCATTGTTTGCTGAAGCACTTCACGTCAACACTTCTTATCTGACTGCGGTGGCAAATGACTATTCTTATGATGAGGTATATGCCCGTCTGATCAAAGCTAAAGGCAGAGATGGTGACATCTTGATCGGCATCTCAACTTCAGGAAATTCAGAAAATATCATCCGTGCATTTAGACAGGCAAAATTGCAGGGTATGCTTACTATTGCGCTAACGGGAGACAAAGGCGGAAAGATGAAGACAGAAGCTGACCTGGTGATCAATATCCCTTCTAATGATACCCCCAGAATCCAGGAATCGCATATTTTAGTGGGTCATATCATCTGTGAGATCGTAGAAAAGGAATTATTTCAGAACAAGGCGAATGACTAGCGAAGCGATAGTACTGGCCGGTGGGCTGGGGACAAGGCTGCAGGAAGTGGTAAAAGATATCCCAAAGCCTATGGTCGACATAAACGGCCGTGTTTTTCTGGATTACATTCTTTTTCTGCTTGCTAAAGGCGGTATTAAACGGGTAATCCTGGCAGTCGGGTATAAGCATTTGGTGATCGAAGAATTTCTTCAGGATCCAGCTAAAACCTATGGAATGGAGATTTGTTATAGTGTAGAAGACGAGCCTCTGGGAACCGGGGGTGCAATATTTCAGGCTTTCGGACAAGTGCAGGGTGATGCTGCATTTGTAATAAACGGAGATACCTATTTTGATGTTCCCCTTGCGGATCTCGAAGATTTTGCAGCTTCGAGATCCGCTGATCTTGCCTTTGCCCTCAAAATAGTAGAGAATTCAAGCCGCTACGGCACTGTAAATGCTTCCGCTGCGGGCCAGATCCTGTCTTTTGATGAAAAGGTGTCCGGATCGGACAAGCAAGCCATGATCAGCGGCGGGATCTATTACATGAAAAAGTCACTGATCAGCGCCCGTGCCAAACCAGCTAAGTTTTCTGTGGAACAGGATTTTTTCCAGAAAGACCTGGAATACCTCAATGCCTATGGAAAGGTATATAAGGGTATATTTATAGACATCGGGATACCGGAAGATTATGAACTGGCGCAAACGCTGTTAAAAAATATTTAAGATGGCCTTCGATACATTATTTCTCGACAGGGATGGCGTGCTCAACCGGAAAATTGACGCCGGATATGTATTGAAAGTAACAGATGTTGAACTGCTGCCCGGTATGCATGATTTCTTAATTTGGGCTAGCCCTGTCTTTAAACAGATCATAGTGGTCACAAACCAGCGTTGTGTCGGTCGCGGACTGATTACGCAGAAAGAACTGGTATTGATCAACGCGCACATTAACGCGGAAATGGGAAATTTGATATCCTGTTTTTTTGTTTGTCCGCATCTGACCGAAGAAGAGTGTAATTGCAGAAAACCAAATCAGGGACTTTTCCTGGCCGCTACTGAAGAATACACCATAGATTTCAGGAACTCCTGGATGATCGGCGACTCTGAAACTGATCTGATTCCCGCCAAAGCGCTGGGGATCAGATCAGTTTATATCAGTAATGTAGGGAGCAGGTACGCTGATGTAACTGTGGAATCTACAAGTGACCTGCAAGACGTCTTTCTAAAAATTATTGCTGGCACCATCCCAGTTGACATAGCTGCCAGGTAGTCCCCCGGTTTTGATCAATGTATTGGCGCTTGCGGAATTGCCAGTGGTCGTGCCTCCGTTGAACATCACTACCCCATGATCCGGACCCTTGCTGGCATCAAGGATATTTTGCCTGATCTCGTTGTTGGCAGATCCGGATTGAAAGTACAATACATTACCTGAAGTCACCTTACAGGTATTGTTATTAATTTTTCCCGATTTGCAGGCGATCAGCCTCATGGCATAGCCTTTTGTTGTAATGGTGTTGCCGGTAATAATATAGCTTTCGACATCTGTGAGTTCTATTCCCCGGACCTTGTCTATGTGCGATTGACCCGTTAGTTCAATGACGTTGTCCCTGATTGTCCAGTCTTTGATCTTTGGCTGTCCGGAGACAGCTGATTCAGCAGCAGTAGGGCCGGAGCTGAGGATACCTGTAAAGCCATAGGTAGTCGCACGCATTTTGTTTCCAATGGTTTCCAGACCTACGGTGCCTGCATTTTCTATTCCATAATAAACGTCAGACGCAGTGTTCATCCGCATTTCAACGATCTCATTGTTGTTTATTTTACCATTGACCGAATACCCGCTGACAGATATGCAACTTGGTGCCGGCGAAGCTTGAATGGTGCCGACGTTGGAGAAGTAATTGTCGGAAATGGTATAATCCCTGAACCTGGCAAAGAGGATTTTTCGCTCATGATTTTGAAATTCAACGGCAAATCTGCCGATATTTTCGAAACGGTTATTGGTAATGCTGATGTTTTTTACCGAAGAATTTATGCCTTCGCTGACCAGCTTTATGCCATTGGCATGCGTGTTTGGGTTGCTGAATGAACAGTTATTGATGTTAATGCCGTTCATGAGATCATTTGCACCGTAAGCGGCGATAAAGATCAGTCCCTCAGGATCATTTATGGCATCTTTTTTAACTGAGCTAAACCTGATCCCCGATATTTCCAGATTGGTGATGTTGCCGGAAATCGTAAAGATCTTATTTTGGGAGGTGATGAATTCAGTTTCAGGATCTCCCGAGATCTTTAAATTGGATACCCCACTGATGTTAATGAATTTGCTGACCAGGTACTTCCCTTTCGGAAAATATAAATTTCTGTTACTGCCTATAGCAGCCTGTATAAGGGCTGAATTGTCTGTTAAGCCATCTTTTTGAATGCCCAGACGTGTTGCGTCTATGATTTCCACTGCGCTTTTGGAATTAATGTCGGCGATTACATCAGGGTAATTTTTTTTAGCCTCACAACTCAACAAGAAAAACACAATGAATAATTTGTAATAGGGAGATTTATTCATCTTTTTAAAATTTACACGCTACATATTTACACGGTTTTTTTAGACAATGTAGCCAATTAAAAAGATATTCTTATAGTTTTTACACTTTAACCTGTGGATAATAAGCTTTCGGACTGTGTTTTTTATTAAGTAGTTTAAGGAGGGGCTTTTCTATGGTAAAGTGAAAAATGGTGCCTGCCAATAGTGTAATGATTAATATAATGGTAAAAAGCAGGGATAAATTGATCTTCAAATGAAGCCCGGAAAGGACTTTGTCAGACATTCTGCACATCATGGAGAGCAGGATCGGATGAGTAAGATAAATGGCATAGGAAGCGTCACCAAGAATAACAAAAGGCCTAGGGACAATATATAAACCAGATTTGTCAAGAACCGCCGCACCTAGAATAAGAAAAGACGATACCAAACCAATCAGAATGAGTGAAAATAGATCTCTGTTGAATGGGGAATTATATATCCCGTAATTGACAAAACAGCATACCGTCAACAGGACAAGCGTAATTGCGAAATGTTTTCTTTTCAATAAATTGCTTTTGTATTTAAAAAGATAACCTATCAGACAGCCCATGAAAAATTCCAGAATGATAGGGTTGGAAATAAAGGTAAGCGGGAAAGAAAAGAAGCGAATGCCGCTAAAAGACACCATAAGGATGGAAATAACGAGCAGGGGTACTACAGATTTTGTGAACCTAAGCCCGAATAGTATGCAAAAGGCAAATAATAAATAGAAGAGTATCTCGTATGCCAGAGACCATGCGACACCGATCACGTAATTGGGAATTGGAAATAATGCATAGTTCCCGAGCAAATATACCCATGTTGAACTATTTTCAAGCCTAAGCATTTGATTGGAATGACCGGTGGCCCCGTTCATCAGAAAAATGTAGATGCAAACTGTACTGGTAAGGATTACCCAGTAAACAGGGAATATACGCATAAACCTCTTTTTTAAGTATTTGGATGTGCTTCCTTTCGAGATGATATCGTCAAAATGAATATAAGTAATGAGAAAGCCGGAGAGCACAAAAAAGACATCTACACCGACCCAGGACCAGGTGAGGTTAAGAAATTTGTGATTAAAGTAAGTAAATGTAGTGGCAGACAAGTGATAAATAACCACCAAAAGTGCGGCTATGCCCCTAAGCATTTGCAGCGATTGTAGCTTCAACTTCATACATAAATATTAAGGTACGTTAAGTAAAGATAGCCGGCTTTTCGGGTGGTGCAGACTTACCGGGATGAATGGTTAGCTTTTTGTATAATAGTGAGAAGCACCGTGCCGGGGTTTAGAAAAATATCTCATTATTTAATCATAGTTTAGAGTCAGATGAACTTAATATAACTGATTTGGATATGATTGCAAAAATATTGCGAAGTCTGACACAAGCCGGGATCGATGTGGATGAACATACTACTGCCATGATCGCCTATTGGGACCAGGATCTTATTTGCAGATATGCCAATACCGCTTACCTTGATTGGTTTGGTGTAAATCCCGGTGATATGATCGATAAGATGAATATAAGGGAATTGTTAGGGTCGCTATATGAAAAAAATGAGGCTCACATCCAGGCAGCATTAGCAGGTCATGTTCAGGTATTCAGACGAGAGATCGTTTCTCCTTTTGGCCAAACACGCCAATCGATCGCTACTTATTGGCCGGTTATCGAGGGTGAAGTAAAAAAAGGCTTTTATGTTCATGTCGAGGAGACAGCCCTCCACAATACCCCGCAACATCAACTTGTTTCAGGGATAAATTCGAAATTCATTGAATTAAGTGAACCGATAGCCGTAGTGGAAAAAGCCCTGCATAGCTGCCTGCTCACTGGTTTCCCCGGTATTACTCCACTGGCAAAACAACATTTTATATCAGAAACCAGACTCAAACAGAGTTTTAAGTTAAGATACGGCCGAAGTATTTTTGCGCACTATCGTTTTCTGCAAATGGAATTGGCGGATAGCTATTTAAAGGAAAAGAAAGCCAGCAAAAAGCAACTGGCGACACTGCTTAATTTTACCAATTCCACCAACTTTCTGATCTGTTATCAAAAACATTTGAAAGAACGATCCGACCAAAAAGTTATCCGGGAACTTACGAAGGCCAACGATGACCGGTATAAAACCTTTATTACTCAATCTCCTTTTGCCCTTGCCATGCTGGATGATAAAATGAACGTCAAAGCGGCGTCGCAAAAATATGTGGACGATTATCATCTGAATGACCTGCCTTTGATTGGCTCAAACTTTTATGATCTGTTCCCTTCATTAGACCCACAATGGAAGAAATTACATAAGGCTGCCTTAAAAGGTAAGTCGCAAAGCGGCGAAGATTATGTTTTTGAACGCCAAAACGGATCAACTATCTGCATAAAATGGGATATCCGGCCATGGCGAAACCATGATGGTAAGGTCGGCGGCATTATGATATTCACTGAAGACATTACTGCCGCTAAACTGAAAGAAGAAGAAAATTCCAAGATCCTGGATGTGCTGAATTCAGCAGGCGATGTGATCAAGATCGGCATATGGCAAAGAAATTTAAGAACGGGTAACAGCTTTTGGAGCAAAGTCACCCGGGCCATACTGGAGGTTCCGGAGAACTCTAAAGTCTCCTCTGAGTTAGCACTTGAATACTATAAGGACGAAGAAAGCAGGCAACGTATTGAAGAAGCAACCAGGCAGGCCATAGAAAAGGGCAGGCCATTCGATATCGAGACAGAAATAGTAACGGGAAAAGGCAACAGGAAATTGGTTAGGGTGGTTGGTTATCCTGAATTCAAAAATGGTAAGTGTGAACGCCTTTTCGGTATATTCCAGGAACTTAAAATCTATGCGTAAATGCACATAGCAGTATTTTTGTCCGCAGCATATATTTTAATGTCTTTAACAAAATTAAAAAAGCGCTGCCATTGCATACATTTACACTTTAACGTGAGACTGCACATCCGCAAAATGGCTGAACTCATGGAGGAATTTAAATAGCTTTTTAATAATTAAAAATTTCTATCTGAGAAATTAAATTTTTTGCATTTCAAATGCGTTTTACTTATCTGGTATATACAAGTTGTAAAAAAATTTCTATAGCCATATTATGTAATAACAGAGTATGAATATCTTTGCGGTTCTGGAAAATAAAAAATAAAAAATGACAATGCTTATAATGGTAACAGCGCAGGCGTTTATTTGGCAAAAAATGAATATTCAAAGACCCTATTCTTCATTTTTTGGAAGTGGGGAAATATGGGATTTTAAGGGTAAATGCTTGAATTATAATTAGATTCATCAATGAAAATCATCAAAAATAAGTTATTTTAATAAATTTGGGTATGATAATGTTTTGACTCATTAGGGTATAAAATACACTGATTGTGAACTTGTTGACTCAAAACGCTACACAGTGTTCGAAACTCAGTTTGAATTACTTCCCGGAAATAATTATATTCAAATGTCTTAACCTATAAGTATTAAAAAATAATGAACGAATCATTAGATAATGCACAGCCAACTATCAAAATAAATGGCGTACTGCATGCGGTAAATATTAAGGAGTATGAAACTTTTGTAGAGGAATGCCAGGTCTTTATGGATGTAGAGGGAAATGGGTTTGAGGTGATGACCCAGATCATTTCTGATCAGTTGGTTGAATGTGCCAGTCCTCAAACGACAATTGAAGAATTAAGGCCACAGCTAAAATTTTTGAAGGAATTAGGGCTTCTGCTGAGCGGGCTGACTACTCCCCTGGGAGACAATTAGCCAGCCTTATTTTTCGATATAGACCTGTAGAAGTTCATTGTGACGCTCTAACAGTTCAATATACTTGTCTTTCCAATAGAAACTATTGACGGTTTCCTCCGAAGAGAGGAAGGATGGGTTGCTGGTTCCTTTATTTATAAAGTCTTCCTTAGAAAACATACCTGGAAACTCGGATGAAAAATCATAGCTAATTACTGAGCCTATGCGGTAAATGATTTGCGGCTTTAAGTGGCGCTGATTAAACCAGTTGTACACTGATCTGCGGTTAACTTTAGTAAGGCGGGCCAATTCGGTAATGTTAAAGCCATTTCGCCTTATTATGCGTTCTACTGTCTGTCCATGATGAAGTTCCATAATTAATTTTAGTCCGATCTAACGGTTTGGTTTTGAGTTCGTAATTCTTGTTCATTATACTTGGTGAAACATCATTAAGATCAACTTTCAGAGTGGCGATGAGCGTACAATTTAATTGTTTAATGGTGATAAGCACAGATTTTCGCTGCACCTCTAGTACTTCTGTGTTTAGCTCAAAAAAAATGCCATTACTAAATGCCATTTTATCCCCAGCTTTTATAGTTGTTACACAAAATGACTCAATTTCTTCGGGCTGATTCACCAGATTTTTAATCATATTAATTTCTTCTTCTCCAATTTCGGCCGCTTTGCCATTATATTTTATGAAATTGATACTGCCATTGCTTGGAGCACTTCCAATTCTTCCTTCAGGTTAACATGAACGAAAATATAAGAACTGAACAATGGAATCTCTACCGTTTTCATCCGGTCAGCCCATTTCCTCTTTGACCTCACAAGAGGGCAGTAGGCATGGATGCCTTTTTGGATCAGCAGTTGAGTGGTTTTTCTCTCCCACATAGATCTTGTATATACAACTTTCCAAGATCTGCTGGTTGCCTGACATTCTGGTATAATGCTTCTAATCATCATTTTAGCTTTACGTTTTTGATAGGTCTAAAATAATAATGATTGCTCATTTATTCATCATCAGAATGCTGATCGTGTATTATCTTGCACTTTATTCTCAGTTTTTCTCAGTATTCAACAACCTGATCATCATCCGTGTGCAATTGCTTTTTTTAGATTTAAAATGAACATACTTTTATCGAAAATCGAAAATGAAATGCACTAAACTTCCCCTTCATATAGTGTATTGTCAAATTAAAAATGCACCAATAAAAACATGAACAAAAGACAACTATGAAAGTTTTACATGTCGCCGCCGCTATGGATCCTGAACTGGGAGAAATGTGCCATGCAGTGTCAGCAGTAGTTCACAACCTTTTAGGCAGGGGCATCCACAATGAAGTGGTGAGCCTGGACGATTGTGATGCCGAATTCCTTCATGGATCAAAGATCATAATCCACGCGCTGGGAAAGGGAAAGAACCCATGGGCATATAACAAAAGATTGGTGCCATGGCTGGTCACCAATCTGAATTATTTTGACCTGGTCATTGTTCACGGCTTATGGTCTTACTTTGGATATGCGGTAAGAAGGGCCATGGCCTTGCTGGAAAGGGAAGATAGCAATGGGTCATATCCCAAACTACTTGTGATGCCCCACGGAATGCTCAGGTCAGAATATACCCATAAATGGGTTAATGTTATCAATTCTGTAAAGAATAATCTTTACTGGAAGTATATAGAGCGAAAACTGACTGATATTGCCGATGGGATTTTATTCATTTCTGAAGAAGAAAGAATACTGGCAAGTTTCCCACTGAAAGGATACAATCCAAAAAGGGAATTTGTGGTGGGATTTGGAGTGGATCCCCCACCAGCATTTACCTCTGACATGAATGAGCTGCTGAGGTTGAAATGCCCTGCCCTGGGCAACAATTCCTACCTTTTGTTTATAGGGAATATTGCTGAGGTACATGGCCTGGATCTTTTGGTTAAAGCCTATATAGATTCCCTTTTAAAACTGAAGACTGAAAAGCGATTGTCGGGTATAATGGGTTTAATGCCTAAGCTGCTCATTTCAGGTGGAGGAATGGATACGCCATATGGAAGATTTTTATTGGAAACGGTAGTACAAAATTCTTTAACCGAGGATATAATCTTCATAGGACAACTTTCCGGTCAGGCAAAATGGGGGGCAATTTATGGCTGTGAAGGTTTTATAATGCCTAGTCATAAAGAATATTTTGGAATTGAGGTAGCAGAAGCATTGTCTTGCGGAAAACCGGTACTGATCTCTGAAAAGGTATTGATATGGAGAGAGATCTATGAGAATGGCGCCTGCTATGTAGCCCAGGATGATATGGCCGGGATCACGGAGCTTTTAGAATTTTGGAGGCAAGCCTCATACAAACAAAAACAGGCACTGAGCGACTATGCCTTACTTGCTTATAAAAAGTCATTTACACCGGAGTATGCGACGAGCAGGTTGCTGAGGGCAATCAAAGGTACTTTTCAAGAGCCTGTACCCCGAACCGATAATAAATAACCTATTGACAATCATGATTTTATAAAAAAATGACCATGACCATTCAAACCAGATACATTTACCTGCTTCGGTACATTCTGCCGGTTACTGATGTAATCATGCTGAACCTGATATATTTTATGGCTTATTACCTGACAGATGATTTTGCCAATGTTGTTTCCAATGAGATCAATAAAAATTACATCATTGTTTGTAACCTGATCTGGTTGCTGAGTACGGCATTATTTAGTTTGTATACAGCTTATGGTGCCAGAAAAATGGAGCGGATCTATCGGGGTACCTGGAGGAGTGTAGTTTTTCATTTTGTGCTTTTCTCGATATACCTGATGTTCTCCAGGGATTTGCACTTTTCCCGAACTTTTTTAGTGGTGTTTTATCTGTTGCTTATTGCTGCGTTTATCTTGAACCGGTTTTTAGGAACATCATTACAATATATGCTGATCAGCAGATTTAACGTTGCAAAAAAAGTAGCTGTTATGGGTTCAAATTATACTGCGCTAAGAATATCTGCCTATTTAAAGAAAGAAACAAGCCTTGAATTTTATGGTTTCGTTGGAGAAGACGATAATGTCTATTGTGATGAGGATGGTTTTGTATCTGATATTGTAAGCAAAAGGCTTACTAAGGCAGCAGAGAGCGGGGTCAAAGAAGTATATGTAACCGTTGCACCGCAACGCATGGCAGAGGTAAGGGCTTTGATAGAGGAAGCCGACAGGCAATGTATGCGGTTGAAATTTATTCCGGACCTGGCGGGTTCACTGTCTTTACCCTATACGATAAGTTATCTTGGTGATGAGTTTCCTATCATTACTTTAAGAAACGAGCCCCTGGAAGAAATGAGCGCACGCTTTAAGAAGCGGGTGTTTGATGTACTGTTCAGTGGCATGGTGATCGTGTTTATATTAAGCTGGCTGTATCCTATTATTGCGATCCTGATCAAAATGCAAAGCGGTGGGCCTGCACTGTTTACACAGGAGCGCAGCGGCCGCGATGACAAGCCCTTTTTATGCTACAAGTTCAGGAGTATGAGGGTAAATTGCGATTGCAATACCAGGCAAGCCACAAGGGATGATGACCGCATCACGGCAATCGGAAGGTTCCTGCGCAGAACCAGTTTGGATGAGATGCCGCAGTTCTTTAACGTATTTGCGGGGCACATGAGTGTAGTAGGCCCAAGACCGCATATGCTGAAGCACACGGAACAGTATAAAACGATCATCAATCAATTTATGGTCCGGCATTTTTTAAAGCCCGGCATTACCGGTTGGGCCCAGGTGAATGGATGCAGAGGCGAAACCAGGAAAAAAAGAGACATGGAAAACAGAGTGAAATATGATCTCTATTACCTGGAGAACTGGAGCGCAATGCTTGACGTGAAGATTACGTTTATGACCATCATCAATGCCATAAGGGGTGAAGAAAATGCATATTAATCAATATATGAAAGATACTTACGTTTTAATTATGGCTGGTGGTGCTGGCAGCCGTTTCTGGCCAAAGAGCCGCGATCATTTTCCAAAGCAGTTTATTGATATCCTTGGGATAGGGAAATCGCTGTTGCAACTGACTTACAACAGGTTTATAAATATCTGCCCACCGGAAAATATTTATATCCTGAGCAATGAGCAGTATGCTGGTCTGATAGCCGAACAACTTCCCCGTATTTCTAAAGATAATATCATTTCTGAACCAAGCAGAAACGATACTGCTCCATGTATCGCTTTTGCGTCCTTCAAGATATTTGACTTAAATCCAAACGCTAATATGTTGTGGCCCCTTCAGATCACCTGATCCTTAAGGAAGATGTATTCTTAAGTAAGATAAAAGATGCCCTGGAGTATACAGCCACACACGATGCCTTACTTACATTAGGAATAAGTCCAAGCCGGCCGGATACAGGTTATGGCTATATTAATTTCAGACAGTTGTCAGATAATGGGATCCATCAGGTAGAGGCATTTTTGGAAAAGTCGGATCTGGAAAAGGCAAAAAAGTTCCTGTCAGATGGAAATCACCTTTGGAACGCTGGTATTTTCATTTGGAGTGCATCGTCAATTCTTGCATCATTGAAGCTGCACGCACCTGAGGTTTGCGGTTTATTTGAAGCTGGTAAATCCTTTTACAATACCATAATGGAATCAAGTTTCATATCCGAAACCTATCCATTGTCTCCAAATATCTCCATTGATTATGCCATCATGGAAAAGGCTGAAAATGTCTATACCATACCTTGTGAATTTGGTTGGTCAGATCTTGGGACCTGGCCCTCGTTATATGAGGTGCTGGACAAGGATGAGAACAACAATGTTTTTCATGGGCACAATATGCACCTGGGAGATACCAGTAACTGCATGATCCAATTGCCTAAGGAAAAAGTAGCTGTGATAAAGGGACTTGAGAATTATATTGTTGTAGACGATGGAAAAGTTCTGCTTTCTTTAGGATAGATCAACAGGCATTTATTCTGTGCATCAGGCTACGCACTATTAAGCAGAAGGTAAGGTATTTATCAATTAAGGAGTGCTTCAAAAGAGAACTACTACCCAGCCTCCGATGGTAAAAGTAAATTTATTCAGCCAGATATTGGGCCACATTAGCGGAGAAGAATTCGACAGACTGGTAGCAAAGCACCAAAGTGATAAACACGTTAAAGGGCTGAAAAGCTGGACGCATTTGGTATGCATGCTGTTCTGTCATATTGGAGGAACTGGCTCAGTTCGGGACATCAGCAATGGATTAAGCAGTACCACCGGTAACCTGAGCCATTTAGGTATTTCCCGTGTTCAGTTATGAATATCCAGAAAAAATGGACAATACCAGTCAGAGATTGGGGTAAAATTATTAATCAGTTTAGTATTATATTTGAAAATAGACGTCTCCTTTAAATTCAATACCGTTGACCACTTACACAAAATTCTTCACAGGCTCCTAAATTCTTGTACAAAAGTGTAGAACGAGTTATCGATTAGCTTTCATTAAGTTAAATCGCCTGATCATTTGAAAAAGTAGAACCTCTTTAGCCTTGTCAAATATTTTAAAAGCCAGTCCTCCTAATAAGAAGGATTTTATCTCCATATAATAATAAAATACTAGATTTTGCTTTAACCTACGCATCAATGCGTTCTACACTTTCCTGCTTTCTCAGCAATTCCAGTATAAACAGATCACAGATCAAAAGTGACGAAAAACTTCCTTTCACTGAAATATATAGTTTCAGCCAATTCTGCTTACTATCCGTTTTTTTGATCGGTAGTTTAAATTTGTAGGTCAAATAATTAATAATGACATCTATTTGAATTTTTTACCCTAAACAATTGACCAGAAATTAAGAGATGTTGTATTAATTGGGTGAAATTGTTAAATAACTTTATCAGATTAACTGGCTCTGAGGAAGTGATCTGTGCAACATTATATGGGCTGATGTTATTCTGCGCTCCGACGGCGTTACATTTGAGGATCGAAAATTACGCTATGCTAAACTTCGACCAATTTTCAGTATAGGTCATTAAATGTCCTAAATCATAAATGATTGATAAGTTCGTCCTTCAGCATGACCGTTCAGGTCAAATATTTTGACTGTTTCAGACAAATTTTGGAGAGATAACAGCGGTAATTTTGTCTAAAATATTCAAACAATGGAAAATATAAAGGATAAAGTTATTGTGATTACCGGTGCGAGCAGCGGCATGGGTGCCATTACTGCTCATAAACTGGCCACATTTGGTGCAAAAATTGTGCTTGCTGCCCGCAGGCAGGACAAATTAGAAGCTTTAGTCAATGAATTAGGTGAGAGCGTGATGTTTGTCAAAACAGATGTCACCGTTCGCAGCGAAGTTGACCATTTGATCGCTGAGGCCATTAAAAAGTTTGGCAAGGTGGATGTTCTATGGAACAATGCCGGCATTATGCCGGTTTCTTTTTTTGAAGAAGGCAAAGTGGAAGAGTGGGACAAAATGATTGACGTGAACATTAAAGGCGTGCTTTACGGCATCAATGCGGTACTGCCACATATGCTCGAAAGAGGAACAGGCCATATCCTGGCGACCTCATCTATAGCGGGTAAAAGGATTTTCCAAAGCAGCGGCGTGTACAGCGGCACCAAGTTCGCGGTTCGTGCAATTATGGAGACTTTGCGTGATGAAACGGCCGGTAAGATTAAAACGACCACCATCTATCCCGGCGCTGTTACTACAGAACTTGGGCATGACATCACGAGTCCGAAAGTAGCTCAAATGGCCGAAGCTATGGGGACTTATGACAGACTTGATGCCGCTGCAATCGCAGACGCGGTCATCTATGCCATCAGCCAGCCTGGCAACGTAGCCGTCAATGACATCACGATACGGCCGCTTGGGTCATTTATTTAATGGGGCATTCCGGTTATCATGAATGTAACCCACATCCTGCTTTTAAGTGCTAAAACCAAATGATTAAATATTATATCATTTATACCACTAAATTAGCTTAGTTTATTTATACGGATGGATTTGAACGGCCTACATACAAAACAGCCTGATATACAGTTTGCTATTGGTACAACATGTGAACATGCAAGGCTCGATTATATGCCGGAGCATGTAGTTTGCCATATCATCAGCGGCGAGATGAGGGTTATAGAAAGTAACCGTCAAAGTATCTACAGGGCTGGGGATTCCTTTTTACTTCGCCGCAACGGACTGATCAAATGTGAACACCGGCCCATCGGATCAGGAATTGAGTTTAAAGTGGTCTTCTTAGTGCTGAAAAAAGATTTTTTGCATAACTATGCCCTGCAGCACGGGCTGTCAAAGGAAACCCAGCAAACCGGTTTGTACCAGCAGGTGCTGTTGCTGGAACATACCCCGTCTTTAACAGGCTTATTCCAGTCACTCCTGCCGTATATGGATGCCCATGCAGTTCCCGGTGCGGCGATCACAGCGCACAAACTGGCCGAAGCGCTGATCTGTCTGCTGGAGCAAAATAAGGATTTGGCCGGCTGGTTATTTACTACCGCAGAAACCGGCAAGGTTGACCTTGCAGAATTTATGGAACGTAATTTTATGTTCAACGTGCCGATGAACAAGTTTGCTGAGCTGAGCGGGAGAAGCCTTTCCACTTTTCAGCGGGACTTTATGAAAATATTTGGCATACAGGCGGGTGCCTGGCTCTTAAAACGAAGATTGCAGGCGGCTCACGATACTTTATTAAATACAGGCCGAAAACCATCTGACGTGTATCTGGAAATCGGTTTTGAGGACTTTGCCCATTTTTCCAGATCTTTCAAGACCTATTTTGGTTATAACCCTTCCCAGATAAAGCGTAGCCCTGAAAAGGGTTGAACTGCCTTGATTAGTCCCGATTTGGCGCCAATATTCCTCATTTTGGCTATGTAGGAATCCTGAGAATGCATCACCTTTGCAGGGTAAAAACAGGATTTCTTTCTTAGTGATTGTTCTATAACAAGGTCAATCTCTGCTTCAGCAGAAGTACGATAAAACCAGGGAGTTCCGCTGTCCCGGATATAGATTTTTGGAGATTTGACCAATCTTTTCCCAAGGTTGCCAGACCAGGGTCTGAGTGTCCTGATCAGCAGCAGATCTTCTAACAGGTTCAGGTATCTTTTTGAAGTTGGAGAAGTAATGTCAAGATTTGCACCAAGCTGTACAACATTAACCTGGCTATCTTGCTGATATGCCAGCATCAACACTTGTTCCTTTTTTAGTCGGATGTGGTTTTCTCCTTTACAGGTGGATCTCAGAGGAACAATAATTACCCACACCATCAAGTTAGATATTTATTTTAATAAGCTTTTATGTTACCGATGCGCTGTACTGCTATTGGAAAAGATGTGTCCGTATTTTTATCTTTTATGCAGGCCATTGTGGCGATGGCTAGCAGTAATAAAAGTCCTTTCTTCATGGGTCAGGGATTAGCTTTATTTTGGTTTTAAAATTTAGGCTAAAATAAAAGTATTCTGGTAAAGAATATAATAATCTGAAAACGAATCTGTCACCTCTTCTGATTCCTTTTGAATAATCCAATTTATCGCTTGGTAATCAACCAGAGTTATTTCAATTTGTTGGCTGAAATTACAAATTATTGAATATATTAATTAAAATGAATTACAGCATAATTATTTGATTAACATAAAATCACAATGATTAACAAAATGCTTTGTAAACTAGAATAGGCTGTATATATTTGGTGACTATCCAGGCGCTTTAGCCGATTAAAATATTATAATTTGCCTGGCACCATAATGCTGGGCATTTTTATGCTCTGGATATTCACCTCCAAAACACATCAACAATTCTGGCTCCAAATCCTCAGCCTTTAATTTAATTGATCGATTTTCACTTTTTTCAATCGCTTTTTGGCGACCCATTATAAAGCTCAAAAGGATTAATTAACTTTAATTCTTCTATCTTATCGAAGTCTTTTGTATTGCGGCTAATTAAGGTAAGGTCATTCGTCAGCGCTGTAGTAGCAATAATTGCATCTGGTAATTTAATGCATATGCTTTCCGAAGTTCTACTGTCTTATTCTTAATATCCTGTTCGAGTTCGAAGACAAAAGAATCTGCAATAAAATTCTTTAAAACGGCAATATCTTTGTTAAAAGCTGTTTTCCAGCATAAAAGCTCTATTTCTGTAATTGCAGAAATAGCGGGTATAGATTCTTTTAAAACGCCATCTATAAAATCCTCCAGCTTCTTTAGAAAACAGCTGTTGAAGATAGTAGATAGCTGTATTAGTATCCCAAAGATAATTTATTCCCATTCCTTGCGTAAGTCGTCTAATTGCTTGTCGATTTCTCTTAATGGTTGAGTAGTCATTGCCCCTTTGTATTTTGTGATCAAATTTTCAGAACTTGAATTGACTACTTTCTTATCTTTTCGAACACGTATAATTTTAAGCAGTTCTAAATCTTTTAATAGATTTAGTGCTTTGTCGTTTAGGACATCTATAGTTAGTGTTGTCATACTACAAATTTACTTAAATTCTTCGCAATATTCATTTTTGAATATTAAGAATACTCAACAATAACCACACCATCAAGTCAGCTGATCATTTCCTGGAATAAACACTCGTTCCTTTTTTATTAGGGTGGGGTTGTATAGTTTGCCTCAGCGGAGTGAGGATTTAATATCCATGTAAATAAGAAAAGACAGGTATGAGGGAATACAGTGCCCCCAAAAAGTTAGACACTTTATGGGGGCATTTTTATGAGTAGAAAAATTAAGCACAAATTTATTTTTCAAATCTTCAAATGCTTGTGAATTCTTCCGCGCTAGACATTTATCAATTTTCTACGATTCCTTTGTCAGGCATAAAATCCTTTGGAGAACATCCAAAATCCAATGCAATCTTATTTAGTTGATCAAGGGCGTATTTACTAGGTATTTTTGGGCTCTCAATCTGCACAATGTATTTATCAGTCAGATCTAATAAAAGTCCAAGTATGGCTGAGTCACATTTCTCTTATTGCGCTCATGACAAATATTATCCACGATCGCCATTTACTGAATGGAAGACTAATTATAATTTACCATATTCTTCATCAAAAAACTGCTCCAAGGTTATATTATGACAATTTAACAATGTGATCAATGTCCCAATAGTAATATTAGTCCTTCCAGCTTCATATTTTCCATATTGAGAACGATTGAGATCATGGTCATAAGCAAACTTATCAGGATTAGTATATCCTTTTGCTTTTCTAAGCTCTTTCAGTCTACCGCCTATTTTTCTAAGCTCCTTTTCTGAATTTAAAAGTTCTTTTTCATTTCTGCTTACCATGAATTAAAGAAAAAGAAAAGCTAAACTTAGTTACACTCCATAAAAAGAGTATTATTATTTGGAGTATACGGAAGATTGTTAGTATCTTAGCTAAGAAAAAGAAAGCTAAACAATGATATAGAAAACATTTAAAAAATTCATGAGTCTTGCGGTTACAACTCTGAGGCCGTCAACGCAGGACAGCAGAAAATCCCATAATCTATGTGTAGATATGCTATATTTGCATATTGAGATAGATTTGGGGTCTGCTGTAATGCCATGTTGACCTAAGGCCTCAGAAACTTTACAGTAACCATGGTTGGCAGATCCCAAATTTATTATCCCAACCACAGACTCATATTTAAAAATTGCAACTAACAATTACAAATATGAAAACTGCCAAACAAACCCACCACAAACACAATTTCACTCTCATCATCTGCCCACCACATTAGGCAGCCCGCCACCAGGCTCAATCCAAAGCCTTCCAAATCATCCCTGCACAATTGTTCTGGTTCAACCCCATTTCAACATTATGCAATCTTCAAAAACAATACTTTACGATTTTATCAAAGCCGTAAAAAAGATTGACACTGCACATTCCGATACCAGTTATCAGAAAGCGGTGGATGACTTTCTTGCCAAATATCCAATCCAGGAATGTCAAAAAATCCTGATAGACTTTTTAACGAAGTTGTATTGTGGAAACTTTGACCGTTTTTACAGTGCAAATGCCCGTTTTAAGCTGCTTGCTCTTTATGAAAGGACAAATGAAATGGCCATGACGACCTATATGGCGCAGATCAATCAAATTCTAAACCCAAATTAAACAAAAACCAACAAGCTAATTATACCAATCAACTAACAAAACATAAAAAAACGAATATGAAAAAAACTCTACTAACCGTAGTCCTGGCTGTGCTTTGCCTTTTCCAGATGCTCCAGGCGCAGGAAAATAAAACAAACTATGCGCCCTTAAAACTTGGCGATAAAATCCCCGAAGCCATTTGGAACAGACCAATACAGGTCATCAACCACCCAACAGGCAAACAAGTCATCACACTAGGTGACTACAAGAGCAAGGAGCTTATCATCATCGACTTCTGGGCCTCCAACTGCTCGCCATGTATCAAATCGCTCAACAAACTGGATACTTTGGAAAAACACTTTCCGCAAATGTCTGTACTTCCGGTATTTGTCTACGACCTGTTGCCCAATGCCATGCCGGCAATCCAAAAGCATGGCTGGAAATGGCCATCAGTAGTAAATGATACCATCTTCAATAAGCAACTTTTTTCGCGTTACATTACCGGTTTTGGCAATGTATGGATTTACAGAGGGAGGTTGCTGGCCGTTCCCCGTCCAAACAACATCACCAGAGAAAATATCGAAGCTGTGCTTTCGGGCAGACCTGTGGTATTTCAAAATCTTCAGCAACTCTTTTAAAACCGAAAACTATGAAACGACTTATACCATTTACCCTGCTTACCATCGTGCTTTTGCTATACGCTACCTGTATCAATGCGCAATATATCCTTTCCGGAAAAGTGCAAAGCTCCGGCGGCAAAGCGCTGCCTCAGGCCAGTATCAGACTGCTGCTCAGCAAAACCACAGCTACCACTGATGAAGGTGGCAGCTTTCAATTAAAAGTGAACACCATTGCAGATAGTCTCTTAGTTAGCCATGTGGGATACAAGGCTCAGAAAGTATTTGTCAGGAGCACTGCAAAGCAGCCACTCATGATCACCTTGGTACCAGACGCACAAGCTCTGGACGAAGTGACCGTATCCACCGGATACTATCAGGTGCCCAGGGAGCGTGCTACAGGCTCCTTTAGCCATGTCGATCAAAAGCTGATCAACAGAACCACCAGCCCCGACATCATCAGCCGCCTTGAGGGCGTTACCCCGGGCCTGCAATTTAACAGGCAGCAGGTAACCGGAGAAGCGAAAAAGACTCCAGCCTTGCGGGTAAGGGGGCTGGCTACCATAGAGTCGGATGAAACACCATTGGTCGTGCTCGATAATTTCCCATATGAAGGTGACATCAACAACATCAATCCTAACGATGTAGAAAGCGTTACACTATTAAAAGATGCAGCAGCGGCCTCCATCTGGGGTGCCAGAGCAGGCAATGGCGTTATTGTCATTACTACAAAAAAGGGTAAGTACAACCAGCCTGTCAGCATCGCGCTCAATAGTAATTTTACCATTGGCGATAAACCTGATTTACAGTACAACCGTAAATTCCTGCCTTCGATGACAGTATTGGATATTGAACAAGAGCGCTTCAAAGCCAATGGCTATACAGAAGACCCGCTTACAGTATTTCCGGACTATGTAGAAAGCCTGATCCGCAATAAGAACGGACAATTGAGCGATGCAGACCTGCGGAGACAACGGGACCAGCTTGCAGGTTACGACATACGGGATGAGGCACTGAGGTACCTTTACCGCCGCTCCCTGAATCAGCAATACGCGTTAAATATCAACGGAGGCAGCGCCGGTCATCGTTACTTCTTGTCAGGTGGTTACGATCGTGCACAGGATAATGTAGCGGGTAATGGCAACAGCAGGCTGAGCCTGAATGTCCAAAACAGCTTTACGCTGCTGCGAAATCTCGAACTGAACACCAATATGCGCTACACCGACCAGAACCAGCAAAATAACGGGATCACGCTTTCAAACCTCAATCCGGATGGCCAGCAGGCTTCCGCCTATCAGCGGCTCGCCGATGCAGACGGAACAGCCCTCCGCATTCCTTACCGCCTGCGTACAGCATACCTGGACAATACCGGACGCACTGACCTGCTCGACTGGAACTACAGGCCACTTGACGAACAACGACTGGCCGATAAAACGGCAAATGCTAACGAAGTATTGCTCAATGGCGAGCTCAGGTATCGCTTCCTTTCCGGATTCAATGCCCAGATCAGCTACCAATACCTCCGTTCAGCTTCAGAGAGCCAAAATTATAATGCACCCGAAAGCTATTATGTGAGGGACTGGGTCAATAAATTTACACAGTCAGACGGCAGGCGCATCATCCCTTACAACGGCATTATGGAGCTCTTTGCCAAAACCAAAAGCAAAGCACAGTCGGGCAGGGCGCAGCTCAATTATAACCGCGATTTCAACGGTCGCCATCAGTTATCAGCATTAGCTGGCGCCGAAGTACGAGAACAGGTACTCAACAGCTTCCCGGTATCCAGACTCTACAATTTTGACCGCAACCTGTTTACAGGTACTGCCTATTTCGATTACACAAAATCTTATCCTATTTTGCCAAGTGGAAACCTTTCTATACCGGCACAAGGCGGCTCATTGAGTCGTTATACCGATCGCTATTTGTCTTACTTTGGCAATGCCTCCTACACCTACGCGCAACGTTATACTTTTTCTGGCAGCACACGCTGGGATGGTTCCAATCTCTTTGGCGTAAAAACCAATCAGAAAGGTGTACCACTATGGTCTGTCGGAGGAAGCTGGGAACTGAGCAGGGAGGACTTTTACAACTTAAAATTATTCCCTCATCAGCGCCTGAGGCTCACCTATGGCAGCAGTGGAAACGTCAATAAATACGTTAGCGCCTATCCAACTATTAGATTCATGACAGAAAGGCAATTGCCTTCCGCAGCCGTCACTAGTATCGGTAATCCTTCGCTAAGGTGGGAAAAGGTTAAGATCATCAACGCAGGATGGGATTTCAGCGTCAAGGACCAAAGAATCACTGGCAGCATAGACTATTACCGAAAAAATGCCGAAGACCTGATCGGTGTAGATTTCCTTGCCCCTTCCACGGGTATTTCCGAAACGATAGGCAGTTTTCAGAACAAGATTAACTATGCAAACATGAAAACCAGCGGTTTAGACCTGCAAATCAATGCAAGTATTTTGAAAGGCATGTTCAACTGGGACGCAACGGCACTTGCCAGTTATGTGCGAAACAAGATCACCCGTTTCAATACAAACGAAAATGTTCTTGTTACCAGTTATCTATCGGGTATAGTACCTCCGTCACTGGGCCAGTCAAGAGACATCCTGTATACATTACCATGGCAGGGCCTCAATCCTCAAACAGGTAAGCCAATTGTGTTGATAGACGGCAGCCAGAGTACAGATTATCAGGGCTTTATGACTAAGCTCAACAAAGCCGACCTCATCAGCGCCGGTGTAACTATACCGCCATACTATGGTTCTCTGCGAAATACCTTCAGCTTCAGGAATTTCGAACTCAGCGCACTATTGATCTGGAAAGCGGGATACGTATTCAGGAGAAGCTCGATATCGCCCGGAGCAGAATATTTTACCAGTGCCGCTTATCATGTCGATTATTTGCAGCGGTGGAAATCCCCTGGCGATGAAAAACGCACAAATGTACCATCTGCGGGTAGCTACAATCTTTATCAGAGCCTTGTGTATGACTATTCTGACGCGCTGGTTACCCGCGGAGATCATATCCGGTTGCAGGACATCAACCTGGCCTATACAGTCGATGAGCGCCTGTCCAAAAAATTTCATATCCAAAACCTGCGTTTCTTTGTCAACTGCAGCAACCTGGGCATCTTGTGGCGGGCCAATAAACAGGGCATAGACCCCGAATATCCCGAGGCCAGCTACCCGCTGACGCGAAATATAGCTTTGGGAATACAAATGAACATTCAATAATAATAATCAGATTATGAAAAAGACCATACTAAACGTACTGATGCTAAGCAGCCTCGTGCTTACCGCTGCTTGCAAACGTGATTTTCTGGATATCAAACAAAATATAAGCCAGGCAGTTCCGCGGAACATTTCAGATTTTCAGGCGATTCTTGATAACTCCGGCGAAATGAATGCAGCCTCATCACATGGGCTGGGCATGCTTGGGGGTGATGAGTATTTTATTCAAGACGGCAGGCTCAGCAACATTAAAGATGCCTATCAGAGAAACGGGTACATCTGGGCCAGGGAAATCCATGAGGGCGAAAGTTGCCCTGATTGGAATAACGCTTACAGCCGCATTCTGCTCAGTAACTTGTCGCTGGAAGGCATCGAAAAGATCAAACCAGTAGCCAGCCAGCAAGCCGCATGGAACAATGTGAAGGGCTGTAGCCTTTTCTTCAGGGCCATCAATTTTTACCAGCTAGCGCAAGAGTTTTGTAACCCCTATGATCCGGCTACCAAAGACCAGGATATGGGAATTCCACTCAGACTGGAATCAGATATCAGCCTGAAAATATCAAGGGGAACGGTTGGGGGAACTTATCAAAGAATTATATTGGATCTCAAAGAAGCTGCCGACTTGTTACCCGAAAAACCGTTGATCAAAAACCGTCCTTCCAGGCTTGCCGCACTCGCAATGCAGGCAAAAACATATTTACTGATGGGGGACTACCAAAGTGCAGCACAATATGCGGATCAGTGCCTGCAGATCAATAATTACCTGATCGATTTAAAAACATTGAAAGATTTGAACCAAAGTTATCCGTTAACCGAGATCAATATTGAAGAAAACAATGAACTGATCTTTTTATTGACTACCACAAATATTACCCTAATTGCGGTGGCCAGGTTCAATGCAGCTGCTGATTTACTGAACAGCTATGAAGCCAATGATCTCAGGAAACAAGCCTGGTTTTACGATTCCTCAGGGAGAGTGCTTTTTGGTGGCGGCTACCTTTCCGGCAAATGTACGGGCTTGGCGGTGAATGAGGTAATCCTGATCCGCGCCGAATGCCGCGCGAGAACAGGAAACCTGGCCGGTGCGCTTGAAGACCTGAACTATTTGCTTCGCAATCGCTATAACTCCTCCTTTATACCGCTTGCCATTGCAGATCAGGACGCTTTGTTAAAGCGTATTTTAGAAGAGCGTAAAAAGGAATTGGTTATGCGTGGTACACGGTGGGAAGATTTGCGAAGACTTAATAAGGAGGGCAGATTTGCAAAAATGCTGACAAGAACGATTGATGGCAATAACTATCAGTTACCGCCCAATGATCCGAGGTATGTATACCCGATTCCTGAGCAGGAGATCTTAATGAGCGGGATTCGGCAGAACCTCAGGTAATTATAAAGGCGGTGTCTTGATGACACCGCCTTTATAATTAAAATCGAAGATATGATTTGTAATTAATCTTCCGGACTTTCAGCAGTATCGTCTACAGACGTATGCGAACCAGGGGCTTTAGCCGCAGCAACGTTCGCAGGGACTGTAGTAGCTGAACCATCAAATGTAAGCTCGACACGGCATACATTACCTGAGTTTTCCGTTCTTGCACAACCATTTTCATCAGTCTCTGGCGGGGCAGTAGTCAATGACCCGATGACTTGGTTGGATTCTACCGCAGGGTCACCGCTGGGAATTGTTACCGTATACCAGCCGTTTGCCGGTGGATCAAGTTTACCAACTGCTTTAAAAGCACTTTGAGTAGTAATAACTAATGCAGCAAATAATACCGCCAATACACCAATTTTGTTAAATTTATTCAATAAGGTTTTCATACTAATAGTTTTATGGTTCTTTTACCGCACATACACCAAAGCTTCGTACACGCAGCGTAATTCTTTTTGGGTCTATACGCAGGGCAAGCTCTTAACCCTGCTGTTTGGCTAATCAGGGCCGGTTTCCCTCCTTTCTGTTTACAGAATGAAACCATATGTGAATGGACGCCCATCCCTTTTCAAGGGCAATACCAATTACCGCCAGCACAATAAAGAAGAGATTAAACACCAGGTGCTCCCGATACCCCATGTTTTTCAAAATCCCACCACAAGAACAAGGTCTGTGTCCAAAAATCCCGCTCATGGCAATGGCGATATATAGTGTAAAAAATATCATTAAAATTAGGGAGGCATACAGACCTTTTAATCGTGTTTCTTTATGCAACAGCAACAAAACGACTATCAACTCTGTCACAGGGACTAGCCACGCCAGCACAATCGCAATACCTCTCGGAAAAATCTGTTTAAACATTTCGTTCCTGCTTTGCTCATAGTTCGCAAGTTTACTCACTGCGGCGTAAAAGAAAAGTAAGATCAGCAAAGCTGCCAGTCCTTCAATTGACCGTTCTCTGGTCAAAAAGTTGAACCTGTAATTTTTAAGTTGACCTTGTGTTTTTGTTGTCATCATATCTGGTTTCTATTATTTATTTATCACCTCCCTGACATAAGCAGGCATGTGATAAAACCTTACCCATACCCATCCTCCTTCCCTCGATGATTAAAGACATGAAGCCTGTTCCGGCTAGTGCCGTCCAGAAGAGGTTAATATTTAGATAACTGATGTTTGCCATAACTTTAAGTATTGATTACTCAAAGCTCTGCACTATTTTTTTTGGTTGAAATAGAGAATCCTGCCAAAATTCAGCTCAAATGAACCAGATTTTGGCAGGATTTCAAACCTATATTGTATTAGGGAATACTTATAAACAAAGTCCGTGAACTTCGTTGGGAGATATTCCGTGAAATTTTTTAAACGCCGTACTAAAGTAATGTGGATTAGTATATCCCACAGTTGCAGCTACCTCTTTGATGGATTGGGTAGCCGTTAACAATAGAACCAATGCTTTATTCATCCTCAGTGTTACTAAATATTCATGCAGAGGCATATCGAATGCAATCTTTACCAAACGTAATAATTGTCGCTCGGACACATTAAACTGATCTGCCAGTCCGGGTATATTTTCAACTATTTGCTCTGCATAGTGTGCTATGATAAAGCTGGCAATCTTTTTAGCCAGGATCCGATGTAAAGTTTCTGTTGTGTACTTGCCATCTACAACCATCCCATGATATTGGATGCTCAGCTGGGTCAGAACGCTGTCAATGGTAATATCCAGATGTTCCCGGTTTATCCCGTCATGTAATAACATTTTTTTTACCTGTTTAATTGTTTCCTGGTTTACGGGGCAGTGTGGCAAAGAAAAAACCGGCTGTTCAGCCGCCAAAAATTGGTCTGTTATAAGTTTAAACTTTTCCAGTCTTTCGGCTTTACGCATCAGCCATTCCGGTCTTAAAGTCAGCAGCAACAGCCGGGTCCTTCCTGCCTTTATTTTCGCCTTATAACTGCCTTTATTGATGTAGCCCATATGCCAGGCACCACCCCGGCTTTCAGAGATCAGGTATTCAGGGGGCTTGTAAAGTGCGGAATGGCCTTCAAACATCAGGAACATAAATATGGAAGGCTCTGCGCGCGTATAAGGAATGAATATATCCGCGTCAAGTAAATATTCATACCATTCAATATGTAGCAGGTAACTGCTAAAAGACTGCCTTAAAATATAACCTTCCGGCAAAGTGATGAGGTTGGCCAGCGCATACTGGATAGGCCAGGAGCAAAAATGAGGCAAACGGTTTAACGTGATGGTTTCAACGACAGCTGAAACCAGTTGAAGAGCGATATGTGATTGCATTTATTTAGGCCCCCACCCACCGCCGGCAATAAGCCTGTCCCGCATTTCAACTGCTTTGCCTGTAGCTTCCTCTTCTGCAAAAACTGTTATTGCTTTTTTGCCGGTCTTGTTCAGCATCACGGCATAAGGTATTTTCCCGTCATCAGGCACATAACCGGGATTCCTGATTGCTTCAATGATTTCAAGCCTGGCCAGCTTTATCAGGCTAAGCCTGAATTGTTCAGCAGCTTCATAACTGTCATATACACCATAAATACCTTCAAGGGGATCACTATCCCTTGCCGATACAATGTAAACTTTTTGATTTTCAATCATAACATTGATTTCTCTTTATAAATATTTGGTTAGTTTCTTTTAACAGCTAAAGGTCAGTAACAAAAAATTGTTTTTTGCTGTGCCAATTTGCGTTATCGGTACTGTGCCAATTTCATATCTGCACCGCATCACCAATACTTTATATACATTCGTTGCCAACTAACATTTTAATTTTTAAAAACTAAACCATATGGATTTTGATAAGCAATTATGGATTATTCCTGAACTCGCACGTGGCCTGTATATGGCGCAGATTCAGCAGTTTATCATCGGAAAAATTGAAAGAGGTGACCTTAAGCCACTTGATCAGATACCACCTTACAGAATGATTATTAAATTTAACAGCCAGGTTAAAATACACAGAAACACTGTATTTCAGGCATATGGCAAGCTCGATGATAAAGGATGGATAAAGACAGCACCAGGCAAAGGAACATTTGTTTCGGTTACATTTCCCGGGCATGCAAAGCTATATCCTCAGGCAAAATCTGTTTACCAAATGCCTGTATTGCTTCACACGCAGAGTTTGAAGAGAGTTAAATCACCACTAAAAAAACAATCTTTTATCAATGTAGGTTTTGTGGTCCCCAGTCCATGTCATATTCCGGCAGGCTTGTATAGCAAATACCTAACCATGCATACAAAACAATATGAGAAGATCACTCAAATGCAGCAGGTTATAGATTTGCATGGTTTTGAGTTTAAAGCAGCAGTTTTGGAATATGTATCTACGCTAAGGGGTTTTGGAACAGATCCTGATTGTATGGATATCATAAGGGGCAGAGCTGAAAGCCTGGAAGCGGTATTCAACCTGATATTTAATAAAGGTGATGTGCTGATCAACACCTCAGCCGAAGATGCGGAACTTGACCTGGTTTTGAACCGCTGCAAGATAAAGAGTTTGCCACTGGATACAACTGGACCGGATTTTATCGCTAAATTAATATTTATGCTAGAAGGCGGGAATGTTAAAGCAATGCATATACGCCCGCAATGCGGTTTCCCAAAAAGCAATAACTTTAGTGTGGAAATCTGTCTTAAATTAATAGCCCTGGCTAAAGAATATGGCTTTCTGCTTATTGAAGAGGATGATTATCATGAATTCTGGTACGGCAGTTCTAAATATAAACCGCTTGCAACCTATGCACATGAGGGATATGTAATTTATTTAGGCGCGTTAAGCTTACTCTCAGCCTATACACAAAATATAAGAATAGTGAACGCTGCCGCGGATTTTATCGCTTTGTTGAAATTAAGGCCACCCGGATTTTTCCACTATAGGAATCTTATGGATGAAAAAATGCTGATTAAAATGATGAACAGCGGCGAACTGACACAATGGGGGAAGTCTGTAAACAATATAAAACAAGAACATTTACGCATAGTTGCCGCACAGATGCGCAATTACTTGGAGGATAAGGCCGTGTTCAATTACCCTGAAAGCGGATTGAATCTGTGGCTTGCCTTTATTACAGATGAGCACCTTACGGCCTATATGTCTGGCCTTGAACAAGCCGGATTTGATATTCCATATATGCCAAATAGTGAAAGGCCGGGCCAGGGAATAAAAGACATGCGGCTGGGATTTGGATCATTTGATTCTCAGGAAGCTGAAGCCCCGGCTAAATTTCTCCATCAAAACTTTAACGGCGATTCGTTATCCTAAACATGAACCGGTTCTTCATCATTTTATTCTGGACAAACTTTTGCCTTTCTGGATCATTGGCAATGTGGTATTTGCCATGGGCTTAGTGGTTTCCCTCCTGGTTTACAGTATTATGCCTGTAGGTAGCATTTTACTGTTATTTTTCTTTTTATGGATCTATTTACTGGCCATCCTTGGTTTCGGCTTGCTGGTTTCTAATTATTGCAGCAGCCAGCAGCAGGCCATGCTGGTCATGTTCTATTTCATGATGGTCTTTATATTAATGGGCGGCCTGCTCACCTCCATTGAAGGCATGCCCGGGTGGGCTAAAGTAATAACAGCTATAAACCCGGTTACTTATATGATTGAAGTGGTAAGGATGGTGATATTGAAAGGCAGCGGTTTATCCGATGTGCTGCCGCAATTGGCTAAGGTAACTGCCTTTGCATTGATATTAAACATATGGGCAATATGGAGTTATAGGAAGGTGAGTTAACTGGAAAGGCGGAGGCAAAGCCAATCGGTTTACCTCCGCTTTTTCCCCCAATATTGAAACAGCTGTTATTTCAAGTCGATGAGCTCCTGATCAATACCTAAATGATCTGCCAGCTCTTTTTTGGTGATCAGCTGATGCCTTTTTTTATTCAATATTTCTCTCAGATCTTTTAACAATTGTTGTGCGTACCTGATTTTTTTTCCGGTGATTTTGCACACGTCGCTGGGAACCACATATAGTCTTTCCATGTCGTTGGTTTTTTAAACCGCAACTCATATGGTGGCACATAGCGCGCACAACGACTGCATGCGCGGAACCTACAAGGCAGTAGGTGAAAAAATAATTAACTACTAATATATAATTTTCATGTCATATAAGATGCATAATATGAGTATGTTATGTGTTTTTTGCGCAGCAATTCTGTTAAGCGCACAGGACGCACAACGCCATTTTCAGTCACATTATATTTGGTTTCTAATCAATAGAAAACTAAAAATTTAATGTGATGGCAAACTCAGTAGAAACTCAATTACGGCTTACAACAAGTAGCTGGCAAGCAGGTGTTACCCAGGTGTCTGCTAGGTGTCTGTTAGGTCTGTGGAGCTAGCAGATACCTGTCTAGTCCTTGTCTAGTCCTGGAATAGCTTTACACTAGTCCTGGATTAACTTGACATCGTCCTGAAAAGAACTTAACATATCCTGTTTACGGATTACATACCATTTCATTCCGAATATAG